>Ga0209631_10001307_pt1 | contig 31968 bp, 32 predicted proteins | sample COG_08_FD_184752 | JGI IMG/M metagenome (GOLD analysis project Ga0209631, IMG submission 184752) | Pelagic Microbial community sample from North Sea - COGITO 998_met_08 (SPAdes) (version 2) | ecosystem: Environmental > Aquatic > Marine > Neritic zone/Coastal water | place: Helgoland, sampling... | reverse complement strand
TGGTTTACTTAAACATAATGGTCCTATAAAAGATTTATCATTAGTTAAAGAGCTAATAGGTTTAAAAAATTTGAATAATAAAATAAAGTTTAAACAATCAGCTTCTCTAGAGGCACAAATCTCAGCTATATCAGATGATATTGCTTATAATAATCACGATATTCAAGATGGTATCAAAGCCAAAATGTTCAGCTTAAGTGAGTTAATTGAAATTGATTTTTTTAAAGATATCTTTAATTCACATAAAAAATATATAAAAAAAAAAAATAAAGAAATTTTAATATATCAGATAATAAGAGACTCAATTGATTTAATGGTCAAAGATCTGATAAAAAATACAATGATTAATATAAAAAAAAATAAGATTAAGTCATTAAATAATGTTTATAATTTTAAGAGACCAATTGTTATGTTTTCAAATAAATACCTTAATATAGATAAGGAAATTAGGTTTTTTTTAAGATCAAAAATGTACAATAATAAGAATGTGATAGTTAAAAATGATAAAGGGAAAAAAATTATAAAGAATCTTTTTTTATTAATTAAAAAAAGACCAAATAAATTTCTAACAAATGATCAGTTAAAACATGATAAACATAGAGCTATCGCTGATTTTATTTCAGGTATGACAGATAGATTTGCAATTAACTTACATAAAAATATAAGATGAATATTTTTGACTTATATTTAGAAAAAATTAAGAACTTAATTAATAAATTAAACAAAGAAGGTTTAATTGAAATACCTGAAACATTAAATGGAATCAATGTAGATATACCTCCAGCAGACTTTAATTTTGATATTTCTTCAAATGTAGCAATGGTTCTATCAAAAATTAATAAGAAACCCCCGATGACTATAGCTGATGAATTAAGCAAATTTATCAAAAAAAATGATAAAGACATTGAAACTATATCAGTAGCCAAGCCTGGTTTTATTAATATTAAGTTTAAATCAATATATTGGAACAATTTCATTAAAGAAATAAATCTAAATTACAAAGAATTTGGAATAAATAAAAAGGAAAAAAAACAAAAATTTTTGATAGAATTTGTTTCCGCCAACCCAACAGGACCACTTCATGTTGGACATTGTAGGGGAGCAATATTAGGTGATGTTATTTCAAATATCTTACTTTTTAATAAACATGAAGTTTTTAAAGAGTATTACGTAAACGATTATGGTAATCAAATTATAAATTTTACTAAGTCAGTTTTTTTTAGAATTAGAGAAATATTGAATAATGAAAAGTTTCCAACTGAAAATAAAGATCTATACCCAGGAGATTATCTAATCAACATAAGCAAAAATATTATTAAGAATAATAAAAAATTAAAATTTGATAATTTTGAAACTATTTTAAAAGAACTTACTATTCTATCTGTTGCAGAGTCACTTAAATTGATTAAAAAAAATTTAAAAAATCTTGGAATTGTTCATGATAAATTTAAGAGTGAGACTGAAATCGTTATAAATCTTGAAGTAGAAAAAGTTATCAAAAAATTAAAAGATAAAAAACTAGTTTATGAAGGAAAAATCAAAGCTCCAAAAAGTAAAGACGACAAGAATTGGATTGAAAGAGAGCAACTTTTATTCAAATCTACTAATTTTGGAGATGATAAAGATAGAGCGTTACAAAAATCAGATAAATCTTGGACTTATTTTGCTAGTGATGTTGCCTATCATAATAATAAATTGGATAGAAATTTTGACAAATTGATTAATATTCTTGGAGCAGATCATGCTGGATATATAAAAAGAATTACCTCTGTAGTTGAAGCTTTATCAGGTTCAAAAAATAAATTAATCTGTAAAGTAAGCCAACTTGTTAAATTAATTAAAGATGGAAAACCGTTTAAGATGTCTAAACGAAAAGGCGATTATATCACAGTAGAAGATTTGATATCTGAAGTTGGAAAAGATGCCACTAGGTTTATAATGTTAAATAGGAGCAGTGATGTAGAATTAGATTTTGATTTTACAAAAGTAAAAGAAAAGTCAAAAGATAATCCCCTTTATTACGTTCAATATTGTTATGCTAGAATATCATCTGTTTTTAGACATGTTAATTTAGATATTAAAAACGATATAAATTTAGATAAATATGAATTTGATTATTCTGATTCAGAAATAAAGATTTTAAAAAAAATTTCTGAATGGCCAAAATGTATAGAGTTATCCAGTTTAAGATTAGAGCCCCATAGAATACCAATTTATTTATACGAATTAGCATCTGAATTTCATTCTTATTGGAATATGGGAAAAGATGATCAAAGTAAAAGATTTATAAATGAAAAAAAAGAAATAACTAATGAAAAATTAGTTTTTCTAAAAGCAGTATCAAATGTAATTAAATCAGGCATGAATATAGTAGGGGTTAACACTCCTGAAAAAATGTAATGATCAAGGAATTAAAATATTTATTTTTTGTTATAATAATTTTATTATTTATTTTTTTAGTATTCCGTTATTATATTTCTGACGAAAATAAAAAAAAATCATATAGATCTCTCAAATTAAATAACGAAAAAATATTTGATTACTCTAAAAATTTAATTTTACTAAAAAGTGATACCAAAAATATTGTTAAGTATGTTGAAAAAACAATAGATAATAATAAGAAAAATTATAATTTTTGGAAATTGATTGATCTTAATGAATAAAAGACGTTCATTTATTACTGGTATAAAGTCAACATCTCTATCAATTAAAGAAAAAATTTTTATTAATAAATATAAACCTTGGGGTATTATACTTTTTTCAAGAAATATAAAATCTTTATCACAAACTAAAAAGCTTACATCAGAAATAAGAAAAATTTTTAATGATATTAACTATCCTATATTAATAGATCAAGAAGGTGGTAGAGTAAATCGGTTAAGAAATTTTATAAATTCTGATGTACTAACTGGTGAATATTTTGGTAAACTTTATAAAAAAGATTTAAAAAAATTTAATCATTATTTTAAGATATTCATTAATAAGACATCATATTTACTAAGACTAATTGGAGTAAATGTTAATACTGTACCAGTTTTAGATCTTAGGATTAAGGGATCAAGTAATATTATTGGTGATCGTGCATTTTCAAATAACCCTAATTTTGTCTCGAAAATTGGTGATATATGTATAAAAAATTTTCATAAAAATAATATTGGAACAGTGATTAAACACATTCCGGGTCATGGTCTTGCAAAAGTGGATAGTCATAAATCAACGCCAATTGTTAAAACAAAATTAAAAAAGTTAAAATGTAATGATTTTCGTGCTTTTAAAAATAAAAAAACTTTTCTTGCAATGACAGCACATATCATTTTTAAAGATATCGACCCAATAAATACAGCTACCCATTCAAAGAAAATTATTGATTTAATTAGACGTAGTATCAAATTCAATAATCTTTTAATGACTGATGATATATCAATGAAAGGGTTAAAATTTTCTATAAAACAAAACACTCAAAAAGCTTTTGCTGCAGGTTGTAATTTGGTTTTGCACTGTAGTGGTAACTATAAAGAAATGCTTATTGTAGCTAAAAATTCTCCTTATTTATCTAAATTTATAATAAAAAAAACATCACAATTTTATAAATATTTAAGTTAATATTAATAATGGCAAATAAAGATTCTAAAAGTTTTAATGTTGATTTGAGTAATTATCAGGGATCACTAGAAGTCCTACTAGATCTTGCAAAGACTCAAAAAGTAGATCTTGAAAATATTTCAATTACTAAATTAGCCGATCAATTTCATGAATATATCACAAATGAAAAAAATCTAAATTTGGAAGTAGCTTCTGAATATTTATTAATGGCAACTTGGTTGACATACCTTAAATCTAAACTTTTATTACCTGGAAATCCTGAGGAAGAATTTAAAGTTTTAGAAGTTGCTGAAAAATTGAAACTTCAACTTAAAAAGTTAGAATTAATTCGTTTATTATCAGACCAAATGCTCCAAAGGAAAAGATTAGGTAGAGACATATATATGAGAGGTATAAAAGGTGGTATTAAATCCATTTATAATACAGAATATAATTTAAAACTATATGACTTGCTAAAAGCTTACTCATCAATAATAATGACAAAAGATTTTCAGCGTATAAACATTCCTAAATTACCTGTGTTTACTACAGAAGATGGTATTAATAGAATTAAAGAGTTTTTTGGTAAGTTGGTAGACTGGAAGAATATTGATGAATTAATTCCAAAAACATTTAAACAAGGATTGCAAAATAAAAAAACTGGTAAAGCGGGTATTTTTGCTGGATCTCTTGAATTAGTTAAAGAAGGAAATTTAACAATTAAACAAAACAAACTATTTGATCAAGTTTACATAAAAGAAATAAAATGAGTAAAATAAAAAAAAAGATTAAAAAAAATAATATTGTTAATTTTCCATCTAAACTAAATTCTGGTGAAAGAGAAGTTGAAGCTATAGTTTTTGCAGCAGCTGAACCATTAAATATAGACACAATAGAGTCAAAAATATCAAAAAAAATTAATGTTTTAAAAACATTGGAAAAACTTAAAGAAGAATATTCTACTAGAGGTATTAATTTAGTATGTATATCAAAAAAATGGTCTTTTAGAACATCTGAAAACTTATCAAATTTAATGGCTAAAGAAAAAACAGTTGAAAAAAAACTTTCACGTGCTGCAATAGAAACATTATCAATTATTGTTTATCATCAACCAGTTACAAGAGCAGAGATTGAAGAAATAAGAGGAGTAGCTTTTGGTACAAACACACTTGAAATTTTAATGGAATTAAATTGGGTAAAACCGAACGGGAGAAAAAATGTTCTTGGAAAACCAATTCAGTATGCCACCACTGATGATTTTTTAAGCCATTTCAGTCTTCAAAAACTATCAGATTTACCAACTGTAGATGAATTAGGATCCGCAGGTTTAATCGATAGTACAAATATAGATAATTCTATATTTGGTACTGGTAAATTCTATAAAGAAAAACAAGTCGAAAAAAAAGAAAACATTTATGAAAATATAGATGAAATGTTAAAAAGCACACTTAAAGAAGATGAAGATTAATAAAAAAGTCACTTTTAAATTAATCATAAAAAGGTTATAAGGTTCCATGAGTATAGGAATTTGGCAAATAGCAATCGTTGTAATATTAGTGGTCTTATTATTTGGACGGGGAAAAATATCTAGTTTAATGGGCGATGTTGCTAAAGGTATAAAAAGTTTCAAGAGAGGAATGGCGTCAGATGTAACTGATGATACAGAGCCAAAAAATATTTCCGACGAAAACAAAGACTCAAATAATAAAGATTAAATCACATGCCTACTATTGGTTGGTTTGAGATATTAATTGTTATAGCCACTGCTATTATTGTCCTAGGACCAAAAGATTTTCCAGTAATGCTAAAAAAAGCAGGCTCTTTGATTGGAACAGTTAAGAGATATGTTAGCAGTATTCAAAATGAAGTTTCTAATATTGAAATAGATATTGAAGAAAAAAAAAATAACGACATAACAAAAGAAAATAAAAAAGATGAATAATGAAGAAAATGAAGCTGGTTTTGTAAGTCACTTAACAGAATTGAGAAAAAGACTTATTCATAGCTTTATATTCCTCTTTATCTTTTTCATAGGATGTTATTTTTTTGCTGAACACATATATGGATTTTTAGTTGATCCTTTTGCAAAAGCTGTAAAGGATGACGGTTCAAGTAGAAGATTAATTTTCACTGCTTTACAAGAAACTTTTTTAACCTACTTAAAAGTATCTTTTTTTACTGCATTTTTTGTTACTTGCCCATTTATATTGATGCAAATATGGAAATTTATTGCTCCTGGATTATATAAACATGAAAAAATTGCAATAATCCCTTACTTAATTCTAACACCAATTCTTTTTTTTCTAGGAGGTATGCTTGTTTATTATTTGATAATGCCACTAGCGATTAAATTTTTTTTATCTTTTGAAAGCACTGGTCTTTCAACTAGCTTACCAATTCAGCTTGAGGCTAAAGTTAACGAATATTTATCTTTAGTAATGAAGTTAATCTTTGCATTTGGTATTAGTTTTCAATTACCAGTAGTTCTTAGTTTATTGGCACGAGTAGGTATCGTTGATAGTCAATTTCTTAGAGAAAGAAGAAAATATGTTGTGGTAATTATTTTTGCAGCTGCTGCTTTATTAACACCACCCGATCCAATAACTCAAGTTGGCTTAGCAATTCCACTGTTAATTTTATATGAATTATCGATATTTTCAGTAAAATTTATAGAAAATAAAAATTTAAAAGATACAGATGCATAATTTAAAAGAAATAAGAAAAGATTTTTCTGAGTTTGCTAAATCCCTTGAAAAAAGATTAATTAAAATTGATTTTAAAAATTTACAAGTATTGGATGAAAAAAATAGAGAATTAATTCAAATAAAAGAAATTTTAGAAAAAGAAAAAAAAGATATTTCTAAATCTAAAGATGAAAAATTATTTAAAAAATCTAAAGAAATTTCATTTAAATTAGAAAATATATCTGAAACTCAAAAAAAAATAAAGATAGAATTAGATAATATTCTATCAAGCATTCCGAACATTCCTCATTCTGATGTTCCAAATGGTAACGATGAAAATGATAATGTTGAAATTTCAAAATTTGGCAATATACCTAATTTTGATTTCAAACCAAAGTCACATTATGAGCTTGGTGAAAAATTAGAAATGTTAGAATTTGATCTTGCAACCAAAACAACTGGTTCAAGGTTTGTTTTTGTTAAGGATAAACTTGCTCTACTAGAAAGAGCTTTATCAAATTTTATGCTAGATACTCATACAAAGCAAAATGAATATCAAGAAATCTCTCCACCGTTAATTGCTTCTGAAGAAACAATGTTTGGGACAGGCCAACTTCCAAAATTTGAAAATGATCAATTCGAAATTAAATTTGAAGAAGGTTCTGGTAGAAAATTTCTCATTCCAACAGCTGAAGTTATTTTGACCAATATAGTAAAAGATCAAATTATAAATATCAAAAATCTACCAATGAGATTTGTAGCATCAACACCTTGTTTTAGAAAAGAAGCAGGTAGTTATGGTAAAGACACTAAAGGTATGATTAGACAACATCAATTTTATAAAGTCGAAATGGTTAGTATTGTTGAAAAAGATAATTGTTTAGATGAATTAGAAAGAATGACTAATTGTGCAACTGGTATTCTTGATAAATTAGAATTACCATACAGAAAAGTTATCTTATGTTCTGGGGATATGGGTTTTAGTGCTGAAAAAACTTATGATATTGAAGTTTGGTTACCTTCTGAAAACAAGTATAGAGAAATTTCTAGCTGCTCTTCTTGCAATTCATTTCAAGCCAGAAGAATGAAAGCAAGATATAAAAACGAAAAAAACGAAACTATTTTTGTTGGAACTTTAAATGGTAGTGGTTTGGCTATAGGAAGAACTTTGGTGGCTATATTAGAAAACTACCAACAAAATGATGGCTCAATAATTGTCCCAAAAATCTTAAGACCTTACATGGACAATATTGAAAAAATTGAGAAGATTTAAAGTTGTTTTAAGAAAGTAGATAGTATAAGTATTCTTCTAAAAATAAGGAGAAACATGCAAAATTCAGGAATAGGCCAGTTTATACCATTAATTTTAATTTTTGTTATTTTTTACTTTTTTTTAATTAGACCTCAACAGAAAAAAGTTAAAGAACATAAGATAATGGTTGAGAATTTAAAAAGAGGAGACAAAGTTATAACATCTGCAGGTATAATTGGAACTGTTGAAAGGATAATTGATAACGAAAAAGCTGAAATCCAAATAGCTGAAAATGTTAAGGTGGAAGTTATCAAAGCAACAGGAATTCAAGCGTTAATGAGCACTCCAGAGATAAAAAAATAATTTAAGAATAAAGTGTTATACTTTTCAAAATTGAGAATAAGTTTAATTACTTTAACAACTTTGTTATTTTTATTTATTGCATCATCTAACTTTTTAAAATTAGAAAATAGTTTTTTTGATAAAAAAATAAATTTAGGTTTAGATTTACAAGGTGGGTCTTATCTTCTTCTTGAGATAGATAATAGCCCTATTGAATTAAAGAAATTACAAAACAAAACAACATTTATTAGAAATTTTTTTAAAGACCAAAATATAGATTATACTGATTTAAGAATTTCAAATAAATCTATACTGTTTAATACCTCAGAATCAGATAAAGACACAGTAACTGATTTTTTTTTAGATAAAGAAAGTGCTATCAACCCATATTACAGTAAATATAAATCACATCAATTTGATTTAACAGTTTCAGGAAATGAATTTAGATTAACATTTTCTAAATATGGAATTGTTGAAATCAAAAATTCATCACAAGATCAAGCAATTGAAATTGTTAGAAGAAGAGTAGATGAAGTTGGTACAAATGAACCAAATATATTAAAAAGAGGAAATGACAGAATTCTAGTTGAGCTACCTGGTCTTGATGATCCTATGCGAATTAAATCACTTCTTGGCAAAACTGCAAATTTAACTTTCAGATTTGTGACTCAAAATAAAAATGACACTTTTGGAGTTGAAAAACTTTCATATGAAGGAACAGAAAATGAAGATTTTGTTAGTAAAAGAATAATTTTAAGTGGTGATAACCTTTTGGACGCTCAACCTCAAATGAATAATCAAACCAATGAAACAGTTGTTTCTTTTACTTTGGATAGAGTCGGCGCTAAAAGATTTGGTAAAGCTACTAGCACGGGTGTAGGAAAACAATTGGCAATTGTTCTTGATGGAAAAATCGTAAGTGCACCAGTTATTAGAGACGCAATAGTTAGTGGTAATGGCCAAATTAGTGGGAACTTCACGTTTCAATCTGCCACTGATCTAGCTTTATTATTAAGATCTGGTGCTTTGCCTGCACCACTAAATATAATTGAAGAGAGAACAGTTGGACCTGATCTTGGCCAAGATTCTATTAATGCAGGAATTATTGCCTTATTGATAGGTTTTATATTAGTAATCATTTTTATGTTTTTCAAATATAGGTTTTTTGGTTTAATTGCTAATTTAACATTATTAGCTAATTTATTTCTTCTATTAGGTATACTTACACTTTTTGAAGCTACATTGACATTGCCAGGTATAGCTGGAATTATTCTTACTGTTGGTATGGCTGTTGATGCAAATGTTCTTATTTTTGAAAGAATAAAAGAAGAATCTAAAATTGAAAAAAATAATTTAATAGCGTTTGATACAGGATATGTAAAATCTAGGACAGCAATCATAGATGCCAATATAACAACTTTAATAGCAGCAATAATATTATTTTTTATGGGATCTGGTCCAATAAAAGGTTTTTCTGTTACACTTGCTGTAGGTATTTTTACAACTCTTTTTTCAGTATATTTTATAGCCAGACTACTAACTGGAATATATGTATTAAGAAATAAAGACAAAACTAACTTAATATAAGATGATAAATTTTAACAAATTTTATAAATTATTTAATCTGATATCAATACTTCTAATTACAGTATCCGTTTTACTTCTAATATTTAAAGGGCTTAATTTTGGTGTAGATTTTAAAGGTGGAACTTTAATTGAATTAAGAACTACTGATAAAAAAGTTGATATATCTATATTAAGAAAATCTTTTAACAAAATGAATTTGGGTGATGTGAGCGTCAAAAATTTTGGAAATCAAAATGATTTTTTGATAAAATTTGAAAAGAAAGAAAATAAAGAAAATTTTATTCAAGATATAAAAGATGAACTAACAGTTTTGATTGGAAATTCATTTGATTTTAGAAGAGTTGAAAATGTAGGCCCCAAAGTTAGTTCTGAGCTTTTAAAATCTGGTATAATAGCAATTATTTTGTCTTTAGCTGCAATGTTATTTTATATTTGGATAAGATTTGAGTGGCAATTTAGTTTGGGTGCAATATTGGCTTTATTTCACGATGTTATAATAACGCTTGGTTTCTTTTCACTATTAAATCTAGAAATAAATTTGTCTATAGTTGCAGCAGTTTTAACTATTGTTGGTTACTCAATGAATGATACTGTAGTTATTTATGATAGGGTTAGAGAAAATTTGAAAAAGTTTTCTGATATCAAAATTTTTGAGTTAACTAATATTTCAATTAATGAAACACTTTCCAGGACGATAATAACATCTTTTACAACATTACTTGCTTTAGTTTCAATTTATTTATTTGGTGGTGAAATACTAAAAGGTTTTTCTTTAGCTATGATTTTTGGTGTAATTTTTGGAACATATTCTTCAATTTATATAGCTAACCCCATATTAGTTAAACTAAGAGTGTCACAAAAAACAATTCTTAAAGAAGAAGATAATTAATAAAGATTTTGAGCTGCCACCATTGAAAGTAACATTGGCAGAGAGAGTAATGTGTTCGTTCTCGAAAATAACATTGCTGTACGTGCTGATTTTGCTTTAAGATCAGGGTCGCATTCTACAATTCCTAGAGCTCTTTTTTGATTTGGCCAAATTATGAACCAAACATTAAAAGCCATATATAAACCTAACCACATTCCAACACCAATAGCTGTATTTTTTCCACCACCAGATGTTATACCTAAAGTCATAGCTTCATGAGCGTATCCATTTAGTACCGCCAAGATTAAACCTGATATTACAGTGAATAAAGCAGCCCATCTAAAATAAAACAATGCTGCAGGGGCAATAACTTTTCCTATAGCAGGCTTTTGTTCATCAGGTATATTTGGCATATTGGGTATTTGAACAAAATTAAAATACCAAAGTAAACCAATCCACATTATGGCAACTACCACATGTATAAATCTAAATAACCAGCTCCAAAAAATTCTATCAAAATCAAAACCACCGTTACCAAAAAACAACCCTAGAAAAAGCAGTATAGCTAAAACTAAAGATGCGTGAATTGTCTTTGACAAAGATGCTAGTAAATTACTCATTATACGTATTATTATACACTAAAAAAATTAATCTTAAAATTATTTATTAAGTTTCTATTTTAACAATGGCTTTAAAAAATGACCAGTATAGCTACTTTTAATGTTAGTAATTTCTTCTGGTTTCCCCTCTGCGATGATATTACCACCCTTAACACCTCCCTCAGGTCCCATATCAACTATATAATCTGCAGTTTTAATAACATCTAGGTTGTGTTCAATAACAACGACTGTATTTCCAAGTTTGACAAATGTATGAAGAATTTCTAATAATTTTTTGATATCATGTTGGTGTAGACCAGTAGTTGGCTCATCTAAAATGTACATAGTTCTACCAGTGGATCTTTTTGATAATTCTTTAGCAAGCTTAATTCTCTGAGCTTCACCACCAGATAATGTGGTAGCTTGTTGACCAATTTTTATGTAACCAAGACCTACTTTCTTTAAAGTAAGTAGTTTTGTTTTTATATTTGAAATATTTTCAAAATATTCACATCCCTCATCAACTGACATATTCAAAACATCAGCTATACTTTTACCTTTAAACTTAATTTCAAGTGTTTCTCTATTGTATCTTGTTCCTTTACACTCATCACACTGAATATAAACATCTGGAAGAAAATGCATTTCATAAGTAATTACACCATCACCTTCACATGCCTCACATCTTCCACCTTTAACATTGAAAGAAAATCTACCCGGTTTATAGCCTCTAGTTTTTGACTCAGGTAAAGCAGTAAACCAATCTCTGATTGGTCCAAAAGCCCCAGTATATGTTGCTGGGTTAGATCTTGGCGTTCTTCCAATCGGTGATTGATCTATATCAATAATTTTATCAATTAGTTCGACACCTTTATAGTTTTTAAATGCTTTAGGTGCTTTTCTCGCTTTATTATTTAATGTTAGGTTTAATGCATGATATAATGTTTGAAGTATCAATGTTGATTTACCACTACCAGAAACACCTGTCACACATGTAAAACTTCCTGTTGGGATTTTAAGATTAACATTATTTAGATTATTTCCAGTAGCACCAATTATTTCAACGAACCTTCCATTTTTAGCCAGTCGACGATTTTTTGGAATTTCAATTACCTTCTTATTAGATAAGTATTGTCCTGTAATACTGTTTTTGTTTTTTTTAATCTCATCAAAGGTTCCTTGTGCTGTTATTTGACCACCATTTGTTCCTGCTTCAGGACCCATGTCAACAATATGATCTGCATTTTCCATAGTCTCAGTATCGTGTTCAACTACAATTACTGTATTACCTAAATCACGAAGTCTTTTAAGAGCATTAATAAGTTTTACATTATCTTTTTGATGTAAACCTATTGATGGTTCATCAAGAACATATAAAACACCTGTCAAACCCGAACCAATTTGTGAAGCTAATCTAATTCTTTGAGCTTCACCACCTGAAAGTGTGCCTGACTCTCGAGATAAAGTAAGGTAATCCAGTCCAACATTAAGTAAAAAATTTAGTCTTTCATTAATTTCTTTTAATACATGTTCAGCAATTTTGAATTGCCTTTTATCTAAATTTTTTTCTAAATTTTTAAACCATTGTGCTGAGTCTAAGATTGACTTTTTAGTCACATCACTAATGTTATGATTATCAATTTTAACACATAATGCTTCTTCTTTAAGTCTATCTCCATTGCAACTTTCACAAGCTGAATCTGACTGATATTCAGCTATAACTTCTCTTTTCCACTCACTGTCAGACTCTAAAAATCTTCTCTCAAGATTATTTATTACACCTTCAAAAGTTTTTTTATGAGAATATTTTTCATATCCATCATCATAATTAAATTTAATTTCTTCTTCATCAGAACCATATAGAATTATATCTTTAAATTTTTTTGGAAGTTTTTTCCATTTTTCATCTAATGAAAAGTTATAGTGTTTAGCAATTGAAGCTAAAGTTTGAGCATAATAAAGAGTTGTGGATTTAGCCCATGGTTCAATTGCACCATCTGCAATACTTTTTCTTTCATCTGGTATTACTAAGTTAGGATCAACATTTAATTTAATACCTATACCCTCACACTCTTCGCAAGCACCATAAGGGCTATTAAAAGAAAAAAGTCTTGGTTCAATTTCTTCAATTGTAAAACCACTTTCAGGACAAGCAAATTTAGTTGAGTAAATTAGTTTTTCAATTTTTCTAAATTTTTGAGGTAAAGTTTCATTTTCGTACTCAACAAAAACCAAACCATTGGATAAATTAATGGCTGACTCGACACTTTCAGCTAATCTATTTCCGATCTTTGAATTTAAAACAATTCTATCAACTAAAACTGATATATCATGTTTAAGTTTTTTATCTAAATTAGGTGATTTTTCTATGTCATATAAAACATTATCTATTTTTATTTTTCTAAATCCTCTTCTTTTATAACTTAAAATATCTTTTTTATATTCACCTTTACGACCTCTAACTACAGGTGCATAAATATAAATAGTAGATTTTTTTGGTAATTTTTTTATTAAATCAACAATTTGTGTGATCGTTTGTGAAGTTATCGGTTTGCCAGTAAATGGTGAATATGGAACACCTGCTCTTGCGTAAAGTACTCTCATGTAATCATATATTTCTGTAACAGTGGCTACCGTTGATCTGGGATTTTTTGATGTATTTTTTTGTTCTATAGCTATTGCTGGACTCAATCCTTCTATAAGATCAACATTTGGCTTTTTCATTTTATCTAAAAATTGACGTGCATATGCAGATAAACTTTCAACATATCTCCTTTGACCTTCAGCATAAATTGTATCAAAAGCTAGAGATGATTTTCCTGAACCAGATAGACCAGTTATTACAATAAATTGGTCTTTAGGAATCTCAACAGAAACATTCTTTAAATTGTGTTCTTTTGCACCCTTGATAACTATCTTTTTGATCATAATTTTAGTTGCTTTAAATTAATAAAATTAATATTCAGGTTAAATTGTGATATAAAACTAATTAAATAAATTAACAAATTTAAAATATTATGGCTGGAAGTTTAAATAAAGTACTTTTAATTGGGCGTTTAGGCGCAGACCCTGAAGTTAAACAAATGGTAAATGGTAAAAATGTAGCAAGACTAAGTTTAGCTACAAGTCAATCTTGGAAAGATAAAACATCTGGAGAAAAAAAAGAAAAAACAGAATGGCACCGTATAGTTGTATTTAATGATGGTTTAGTAAATGTCGTTCAACAATATTTGAAAAAGGGAGCCCAAGTTTACATTGAGGGTCAATTAACTACAAGAAAATGGAAAGATGAGCAATCTGGACAAGATAAATATTCAACTGAAATTGTCATTCAGGGGTACAATTCCTCACTTACAATGTTAGGTGGTGGAAACTCAACTGGCGGCGGTATTCAAAATGACAACACTCAAGAATCCACGAGTAACATTGGAGATGCTCCACAAGGATCAAGTGATATGGATGACGAAATTCCTTTCTAGTTTTTATGCAAAAAACTGAGATTCCAAAAGATAAAAATATAAAACTAATCTCAATGCACGAAGAGATGAGCTCTTCTTATCTTTCTTATGCAATGAGTGTTATTGTTAGTAGAGCACTTCCAGATATAAGAGATGGTTTAAAACCAGTCCATAGAAGAATTTTATTTGCAATGTATAAAGGTGGTTATGATTGGTCTAAACAATTTAGAAAATCAGCAAGAATAGTAGGAGATGTTATTGGTAAATATCATCCTCATGGAGATCAATCTGTTTATGATGCATTAGTTAGAATGGTTCAAGATTTTTCGATGAGTCTACCATTAGTAGAAGGCCAAGGTAACTTTGGATCTATTGATGGCGACCCAGCTGCTGCGATGAGATATACGGAAACTAGATTAGCAAAAGTTTCGCAATATTTAATTGATGATATTGAAAAAAATACCATTGAATATAAAAGTAATTATGATGAAACAGAAAAAGAACCTTCTGTATTACCTGCTCAATATCCGAATTTATTAGTAAATGGTGCAGGTGGTATTGCCGTAGGTATGGCCACAAGTATTCCTCCTCATAATTTAGGCGAAATAATAAACGGCACGTTAGCTTTAATTGCAAATAAAGATATTAAGATTAAAGAACTAATGAAACATATACCTGGTCCAGATTTTCCAACAGGAGGAGTTATTATTGGAAAAAGTATTATTAAAGAAGGATATAACATTGGTCGTGGTTCATTTAAAATTAGAGGTGAAATTTCTATTGAACCTCAAAAAAATGGAAGAGAAAGACTTGTTATAACTTCAATACCTTATCAAGTTAATAAATCAGTTTTAAATGAAAGAATAGCTCAATTAGTAAGAGATAAAAAAATTGAAGGAATAAAAGATATAAGAGATGAGTCAAACAGAGAAGGTATTAGAGTTGCTATAGATTTAAGAAATGGTGTAGAACCAGAAACTATAAAAAGACAGCTTTATAAAAATACCTCGATTGAAAGTTCTTTTGGTTTTAATACTTTAGCAATAGTTGATGGAAAACCCAAAACATGTAATTTAAAAGATTTTTTAACTAATTTTTTATCATTTCGTGAAGATGTAGTAATTAAAAAAACTAAATTTGATTTAAAAAAAGCTGAAGATAGAGCTCATATATTGATTGGTTTATCAGTATCTGTAGAAAATCTTGATAAGATTATAAAAATTATAAGATCTTCAAAGACACCCGACGAAGCAAAAAAGTCATTAATCAGTACTAAATGGAAAATTACAAAATCTTTAAAACTGATTTCTTTGATTGAAGATAAAAAAGGTAAAAATTTATATTCGTTTTCTGAACCTCAAATTGTTGCAATCTTAGAACTAAGACTTCAAAAATTAACAGCATTAGGAATTAATGAAATTGAAGTAGAAATTAAAAAACTAGCTGAATTAATTAAAGGATATAAAAAGATTATTAGTTCAAAAAAAGAACTGTTAAAAGTTATAAGTGAAGAACTTGCAACTATAAAAGAAAAATTTTCAGTACCTAGAAGAACTAAAATTATAGATGCAGTATTGAATTACGATATTGAAGAAACAATTCAAAAAGAGTCTGTGATTATTACAGTAACACTTCAAGGTTATATAAAAAGGGGTGCTTTAAGTAACGTTAAACAACAAAAAAGAGGAGGTAAAGGAAAATCAGGCATAACTACTAGAGATGCTGACTCAGTAATACAAACTCTTTCTGTTAATACTCACACATCTTTATTATTTTTTTCAACAGAAGGTCTAGTTTATAGAATTAAAGCATGGAAAATACCAGAGGGATCAACTATATCAAAAGGTAAATCTTTATTTAATATTTTACCACTCAAAAGTCATCAATCCATTAGTTCAATTATGCCATATCCTGAGGCAGAAAGTGATTTAAAAAATTTACAAATTGTTTTTGCAACTGCTAAAGGAAAGGTTAGGAAAAATAACCTTGATGATTTTTCTTCCATTAATGCAGGAGGAAAAATTGCTATGAAACTTGATTCAAATGACAAAATAGTAGGTGTTGAAATATGCAAAGATGACCAAGATATAATGTTAAGCACAAAAAAAGGTAAATGTATAAGATTTGAGTCTAAAAAACTCCGAGTATTTAAAGGTAGATCATCTAAAGGAATTAAAGGTATCAATTTAGCAACTGATGATGAAATTGTATCTTTATCAATTATTAATCATGAAAAATCAAAAAATCAAAATAAGAATGATATAAAAACAAATAAAAAGTTTATTTTATCAATTACAGAAAATGGATATGGAAAAAAAACATCTCACATTGATTACAGAGTTACTAACAGAGGAGGAAAAGGAATTATTGGTATAATAAACTCACCCAGAAACGGAAGTATTTGCTCTTCATTTCCTGTCTCTGATGATAACGATATAATGATCTCCACTAACAAAGGTAGAGTTATTAGAGTGGCTGTTAAAGAAATTAGAACTGCTGGAAGAAATACTCAAGGTGTTAGAATAATTAAACTTTCTGGTGATGAAAAAGTAGTTTCAGCTATTAAAATTGATGATAACTTAAAGTAATGAAAAAAGTTGTTATCTATCCTGGAACATTTGATCCTATTACATTTGGCCACATAGATGTTATTAAAAAAGCTTTGAAACTTTTTGATAAAGTTATTGTTTCTATATCAGATGGCAGCAATAAAGATTATCTTTTTGATGCAGATGAAAGAGTAAGTATAGTTAAAAAAGCACTTTTTTTTGATTTAAAACTTAATAAAAAAAGAATTCATATTGTAACATTTAAATCGTTGACTACAGATTTATGTAAAAAATATAAATCAAATATTATCTTAAGAGGTTTAAGAGCTGTTTCAGATTTTGAATATGAATTTCAGTTAGCTGGAATGAACAGAAAGTTAAATAATAATATCGAAACAATTTTTTTAATGTCTGATGTAGAGAATCAAATAATTTCTTCTAAATTTGTAAAAGAAATAGTTAGATTAAAAGGGGATATAAAAAAATTTACTACAAAAAGTACAATTGAATATTTAAAAGAAAAATATGAATAAACTGTTAATTAAAATTTTAATCTTATTATTTATACTAACCAATAATACAATAGCTAAGGAGAATATTATGATTCTAAAACTAAAAGACGGAGATGTTAAGATTGAATTATTTGAAGATATTGCCCCCAATCATGTAAAGAGAATAAAAGAACTTGCAGAAAGTGGACAGTACGATGGAGTAGTATTCCATAGAGTTATTGATGGTTTTATGGCTCAAACTGGTGATGTTAAATTTGGAAATTCATCTAAAGAAGAGTATAATTTAAGTAGAGCTGGCATGGGTGGTTCAGATCTACCAGACTTAAAAGAAGAATTTAATAATTTACCTCATGAAAGAGGAACTTTGTCTATGGCAAGATCTCAAGATCCTAATAGTGCCAACAGTCAATTTTTTATCTGTTTTAAAGCTGCCTCATTTCTAGATAGACAGTATACAGTTTTTGGAAAAGTAACTGAAGGAATGGAATTTGTAGATAAAATTAAAAGAGGTGACGAAAATAATAACGGCTCAGTTAAAGATCCAGATAAGATTATTAGTTTTAAGTAAGAGATACTTTTAATGGTATTGAAAAATTTTAGTTTTAATGTCATTGAAAAAAATAATTATTCTAGAACTGGTTTAATTGAAACTCATAGAGGAAATATTCAAACACCAGCTTTTATGCCAGTTGGGACTCAAGCCACAGTAAAAGCATGTCAGATTAATGATATTATCAAAACTGGTTCCGAAATAATTCTATCAAATACTTATCATTTAATGATTAGACCTGGTGTTGATAGGATTATATCTGCAGGTGGTCTACATAAATTTATGAATTGTAAACTGCCTATTTTGACAGACTCTGGTGGTTTTCAAGTTATGTCTCTTTCTAAGTTAAATAAAGTTGATAGAGAAAAAGGAGCTATTTTTAATTCTCATGTTGATGGAAAAAAATTTATATTAAGCCCAGAAGAGAGTATTAGAATTCAAAAAGGTCTAGATTCTGACATAGTAATGATCATGGATGAGTGTCCCAAAAAAACAACAGACTATAATAGTATTAGAAAATCTATGGATTTATCTGTTTATTGGGCTAATAGATCTAAAATAGCATTTGGACTTAATCCACATAAAGCTTTATTTGGAATTGTTCAAGGTGGACTTTTTAGGGATCTAAGAATTAAATCATTAAATGAATTAACAAAAATTAATTTTGATGGATACGCAATAGGGGGACTAGCTGTTGGTGAGTCACAAAAAGAAATGTTTGATGTATTAGATGATATTAAAGAACAAATGCCTGAAGATAAACCAAGATACTTAATGGGTGTAGGCACTCCTTCAGATATATTAGGTGCTGTTAAAAGAGGAATTGATATGTTTGATTGTGTGATGCCAACAAGATCTGGAAGAACTGGTTTAGCATTTACTTGGAATGGTAGAATAAATATTAAAAATAATAGATACAAAAATGATAATGAGCCATTAGATAAAGATTGTAAAAATCTAGATTTAAATAAATATTCTAAAAATTATTTAAACCATTTGTTTAATACTAATGAAATACTTGGCTCAACACTATTAACGCTTCATAATATTAATTTTTATCAAGAATTAATGGCCAGTATTAGGAAAAATATTAGATTAGGGACCTTCAATAATTTTCATGATAAATACATTGATAAGTTGTAATTTTAATATTTGCTTTTTTAAAACTTATGGACTAAACATTGTGTCTTTGGTAATAAAAATTATTTGATTTCAAATTTTTTTTTATTGTTTAAATTTTTAAGTGTAAAGAAATTTAAAAATTTTAAAGAAGGCTTCACCAAAAGTTTTTTTTTAAAATTAAATAAAAAAAAACGTTTATCTCAACTTTAATAATTTTTTGTGGGCCCTTAGCTCAGTTGGTAGAGCAATTCCCTTTTAAGGAATGGGTCGATGGTTCGAGTCCATCAGGGCTCACCAAATTAAATTTTGTTATGTTATAGGTGGATAATCAAGAATTACAGATGTTTCCCACGATTTTAAATTGTTGATTCTATTATCAGCAGAAGGGTGTGTGCTTAACCACGCAGGAGGCTTTTTACCTTTATTTGTCTCTTGCATTCGTTCCCAAATTTTTTTTGTTTCTCTTATATCATACCCAGATAATGAAGAAAAAATCATTCCTAGATAATCAGCTTCCGTTTCTTGTTTTCTAGTAAAAGGGTTCATTAAGCCTATTTTTGATAACAGACCTACTGTATTAATTCCTGGTGTTACTCTATTTATTTGTGATAGTTTGCCTCCTGTAACCATATCAATTATTTGTGTGCTTGTATTTATTAGTGCTGATCTACTAGCTCTTTCAATTGAGTGTTTCGCTACAGCATGAGCTATTTCATGACCCATAACAGCCGCTAAACCATTGTTGTTTTTTGTAACAGGAAGAATGCCGGTATATATTGCAATTTTGCCTCCAGGCATGCACCAAGCATTTTTTATTTTTTTATTATCAATTAATATATATTCCCAGTCAAAGTTAAGTGTGGGGTCATCTAAATTAGTTTTTTCAAAATATTTACTAATCGAATCTTCCATTTTTTTGCCAATATTCTTAATTTCATTGAGTTTTGCTGTATCACTACTCATTTTTTCTTTCTCTTTTATTTTTTCATAAATTTGAGCAGCTTGAAAATTCAATTTAGATTCTGAAATTAATTTTAATTGTTTTCTATCTGTGATTGGTGCTGAAGTGCAAGATGGAATCAAAAAACCACAACATCCACAGCCTATATAATTTAAAAATTTTCTTCTATTCATTTTAATAAAAAATTGATAAATATATAATTACAATTAATATGAATTTAAACAATAAAATTTTATCATTACTTTTTATAATAGCTGTTTCTTTTGTTGTTTATTCTAGTTATCATTAAATAATGTCAAAAAAGAAAAAATCTTTTGCTTTAAAATTACGAAATTATTTTTTCACTGGTGTTATTGTTTTAATACCTATTGGATTTACGCTATATTTGAGTAAATTTTTGTTAAATATTTCAACAAAATTAGTTCCTTCTGGATTAAATCCAAATACTTACTTACCTTATTCTATACCCGGTATTGAAATAATTCTAACAATAATATTCATTACAATTATTGGTGGCTTATCTTTATCATTCATAGGGAAAAAATTTTTACAGTTAATTGATGATCTGTTCAAAAGAATACCTATACTAAGAACAATTTATTCTGCTATAGGACAAATGACAGATTCTTTTAGAAATCAAGAAGGAAGTAAAAAAAGTGTTGTTTTAGTCGAGTATCCAAGAAAAGGAACTTGGGCAGTAGGATTTGCTACCAAAGAAAATCAAGGTGAGATTAAAAAAAAAACCGAAACTGATCTTGTTAATGTTTTTGTACCTACGACTCCGAATCCAACAAGTGGTTTTCTATTAATGTTTCCAAAGAATGATTTAATTTATTTAGATATGAGTTTTGAAGAAGCTTCTAAATTTATAGTTTCTGCTGGAACTTCAAATCCAAAAAATTAAACAATATCATTAATTATGTCTGCTTGATCATAAAGTTTTAATAAAGCTTTATACTTTTTAATATTAATATTTTCTAACTCTATTTTTTTTATTTGTTTTTCAGCCATTAAGAATAAATCTTCATTTTGTATAGGGTCTGCTAATCTAAAATTTTTAACCCCACTTTGTTTAAAACCAAGTAAATCTCCAAAACCTCTTAACTTCATATCTTCTTCAGAAATTTTAAAACCGTCGTTTGAATTTTTTAAGATACTAATTCTTTTTTTTGCATTAACACTTAAATTTGATTTAAACATCAATATACAACTAGCATGCTTTATACCTCGGCCAACTCTTCCTCTTAATTGGTGTAATTGAGATAATCCAAACTTATTTGCATTTTCGATTATGATTACATTTGCATTTGGAAAATCTATACCAACTTCAATTATTGTTGTTGAAACTAAAATAGAAAATTTTTTGTTGAGAAATTTGTTTAAAATTTGTTCTTTTTCTTCATTCTCAACTTTACCATGAAGTAAAGCAACTTTATTTGGAAAAATTTTATTTAAGTATTCAAATTTACTAACTGATGATTGATGGTCTAATTTTTTCGACTCTTCAATCAATGGACAGACCCAAAAAACTTGATTTCCATCTTTTATTTCTTTTTTAACAAAGTTAATAACATCATCAATTTTACTCTCTAATTTGCTATAAGTTTTAACTTCTTTTCTATTATTAGGTTTTTCTCTAATTATCGACACATCCATATCACCATAAACAGACATAGTTAAGGTTCTAGGTATAGGTGTTGCTGACATCAAAAGCACGTCACAGTTATCCCCACCTTTGTCAGAAAGAAGTTTTCTTTGCCTAACCCCAAATTTATGCTGTTCATCAATAATTATATATCCAAGATCTGCAAAAATAATTTTTTTTTGAAATATTGCATGAGTTCCAAAAATCATTTTAATTTTATTATTTCTTAATTGTCTAATAATTTCTTTTTTTTTAATACTTTCATTTTTACTTGTAAGTAATTGGATGCTAATATTTTTTGGAAATATTTTTTTAGCTAAAATATAATGCTGTCTAGCTAGTATTTCAGTTGGAGCCATTAAAGCAACTTGAAAACCTGCATTAATTGTATTCATAGCTGATATTAACGACACAATTGTTTTTCCACTTCCCACATCTCCTTGCAAAAGTCTAAACATTTTACTATTTGATTTTAAATCATTATTGATTTCATCTAATGATTTTTTTTGATCATTTGTAAGTTCAAAATTTAGTTTATTAGAAACTTTTATAAATTCTTTTTCATCAAATTTTTTTGCTTTTTTTTTAATCTTTTTAATTTTTTTTCTTATCTCAGAATTAACCAGGAAAGATGATAGTATTTCATCATATGCTAGTCTTTTGTAAAAACTTGCTTTATAATTTCCGATATTATTAGCATCATGCAATTTAATTATAGAATTATTCCAGGTTTCATTATTAAATTTTTTTAATATTTCTTTATCATGCCATTCATTTAATAGAGGTAAATTTTTTAAAATTTGTTTAATAATTTTATTGTAAGTTTTTTCTTTTATACCCTCTGTTAAGGAATATTTATTATTAATTTTTTCAATTAAAGAACTATCCTTTGAAACATAAGTCGGGTTTGTTATTTGATATTGTCCTTTATAAGAGTTAATTTTTCCACTAATCGTAACTTCTTCATTTAAAGGTAATATTTTTCTAACATAACCTTCATGACTGTTAAAAAAAATACAATCAATCTTACCCGTTGAATCTAAACAATTTACTTTATTTGGTAAGTTCCTGACTCTAGGAAATTGATATTTTAAAGGAACTACTCTGATTGTTTGAATTTTACCTACAAGAAGATCAGAAATTTTACTTACTAAAGTTCTATCTGTATATGATTTAGGTAATCTCCATAGTAAGTCAAAAATATTATTAACTTTTTTTTTTTTCAAAATTTCCATGGTTTTTTTCCCTACACCATTTAATTTTGTTAAATCTGATAATAAATAATCAAAATTGTTATTTTTATTTATCATAGATACAATATATTAAAAATTATGAGTATTAATATAAAGGATTTAAAAAATAAAATTACGTATCGTTCTAATTATCGAGGTACAAAGGAAATGGATAAATTATTAGGTGCTTTTACAAAAAAATATATCAATAAATTAAATGAGTTTGAACTTCAGCTTTTAAGTGATCTACTAGATATAGATGATGAAAATCTTTATAAATTGAACCAAAACCAATTAACTACTAAAAAAATTGAAATTAACAAAGTTACTCAATTATTCAAAAATTATGATTACTCTAATGAGTGATGGCGGAGAGACTGGGATTCGAACCCAGGATGGAGTTGCCCCCATGCCGGTTTTCAAGACCGGTGCTTTCAACCGCTCAGCCATCTCTCCGTTATGGAGTGTTTATTTGATCAATTGAATCATTTCAACAATAAAATAGACAATTCATTTAATTAATGAATTATATGTTTAATTTTAAATTCAATGAAAAATAACGACTTCAATAAAGGGATTCTTTTAACAGCTCTAGGTTCATTTTGGTGGGGTGTAATAGGGGTTATTTATTTTAAATATACTTCTTTCATTGGACCTTTAGAATTAGTTCTTCATAGGTGTATTTGGACAACCTTTTTTCTTTTAATCACAACTTCTTTTTTTTCAAAATGGAAAATTTTTGTTTCTACAATAAAAAATTATAAAATATTAATTGTTCTTTTTTTTTCAGGATTATTAATTTTTATAAACTGGGGAGTTTGGATTTATGCTGTTTCTAATGATCAAATTATAGATGCAAGTTTTGGTTACTTTATAATGCCAATACTAAGTGTTTTTTTAGGAAATATTTTTTTTAAAGAAGTACTTAATACTAAAAGAAAAATTTCTATTATTTTAGTTTTAATTTCAATATTCTTTTTATTATTCATAAACGTTAAATCTATACCTTGGGTAGGTTTAATTGTAGCATTAAGTTGGGGTTTTTATAATCTATTAAGAAAAAAAATAAATATAGATACAGACATTGGTCTTTTCATTGAAAGCCTTTTTATATTACCGTTTGCTTTAATTGCGTTTTATTTAATATTTCAAGAAGGTACAAACGATTTTAGTTTTTCAAATCCTTCTTTGATGTTTATACTTTTATTAGCTGGGCCAATGTCAGTAATACCATTGTTTCTTTATGTTAGAGGTGTAGAGCTCTGCGGTTTAGGTCCAACTGGTATGATATTCTATATAACACCTACATTTCAATTTATATTGGGTTTTTTTTATTATAATGAGGATTTTTCGATTGAAAAGTTAGTAAGTTTCATTTTAATCTGGATTGCTGTATTTATTTATTTAAAAGATTTATATGAAAATAATTAAAATATTATTTATAATTTTTTGTTTTTTTTTAACAACACCATTGCATTCAAATGAACAATCATTTGATGAATGGTTAAAAACTTTTAAAAAATTAGCTTTAAAAAAAAATATATCTGAAAAAACTTTTGATAAAACTATGTCAAATGTAGTTTTTTTACCAAATGTAATAAAGTACGATAGATATCAACCAGAATTTTACGAAGATACAAACACTTATATTTCAAAAAGAACATCTGAAAAAAAAGTTAGGATAGGAACTAAATTATATAATAAAAATAAAACTTTTATTGATTCAATTGATAAAATTTTTTCTGTTGAAAAAAGTTTACTACTTTCACTTATGGGAATAGAAACAAATTTTGGTTCTTATGTGGGTAAAATGGATATTTTGTCATCACTTGCAACTTTAAGTTATGATCAAAGAAGAAGAGATTTTTTTACAAGTGAATTAATCACAATTCTTCAATTAGTTGAAAAAGGTGTCATAGATCATAGTATCTTATTTGGTTCATGGGCTGGTGCTTTTGGAAACTTCCAATTCATGCCCTCTACGATTAAAAAATATGCAATAGATTACGATAAAAATAATGTAATTGAGCTTAAGTCTACAAAAGATTCATTCGCATCAGCAGCTAATTACATAAATAAAATTGGTTGGGTAAAAGATCAACCTTGTTTTATTGAGGTATCATTAAAAAAAAATACACCAAAAATTTATTTAAATACTTCTGCAAAAAAACTTAATAATAAAAAAAAATTTAAAAAATTAAAAAAATATATTAATAATAATTATCAAGATATTGACGAAGATCTAATTGGTGCAATTATAACTCCTGATAAAGATATCATTCCTGATTCAGAAAACTTAAAACCAGCATATATTGTTTTTGAAAATTATGAAAAAATTCTTCAATGGAACAGATCATTAAGATTTGGTCTAGCCGTATGTACATTAAAAAATAAGTTTAAAGATGCTCTATAAAAATTTTGTTTATATATTTTTTTTTATATTAATTAACAACTGTGTATCAAATAATTTGTCAGTAAATAAAAATAATAAAATATTAAAAGAAAATTTTAACAATAAAGGATTTACTCTCATTTATAGTGCAGATCTTTTTAATAAAAAAATCATTTCTAATAAATTAGATGAACGAAGTTTGGTTATATTTCAAAGAAATCTTAAAAAAAACACTCAAGTAAAAATTACTAATATATTAAATAATAAATCTTTAATAGCCAACGTTGGTAAGAAAACTGCTTACCCTACATTTAATAATTCTGTTATTTCAGTAAGAATTGCTGACGAATTAGATGTCAATATTTTGGAGCCCTATATTGAAATAACTGAAATTGAAAAAAATTCATTATTCATAGCTAAAAAAGCTAAAACTTTTGATGAAGAAAAAGAAGTGGCAAACAAGGCGCCAGTCAATAGTATTAGTATAGACAATCTTAACGACAATAAAAAAACAAACAATGAAAAGAAAAAAATACCTTTTTCATATATTATTAAAGTCGGTGATTTTTATTTTAAAGATACAGCTCAGATGCTTGTAAAGAGAATCAAGTCTGAAACAAATATTCAAAAACCAAATATTAAAAAATTGTCAGCTGAAAAATATAGAGTATATTTAGGACCATTTGATAACATTAATACTCTACAAAAATCATTTAATGATATAATACTATTAGAATTTGAAAATATTGAAATTATAAAAAATGATTAAACTAAAACTTCTATCTTTTTTAACATTTGTACTGTTTACTTTTAACTCTTATGCTGCATTTGATATTGCTGCAAGAACTGCAATACTCCAAGATTATCTATCAGGTGAAATTTTGTTTGAAAAAGAACCTGACAAATCAATTTATCCAGCTTCAATGACAAAAATTATGACGTCTATTATTGCTTTTGATTTAATCAGAAGTGGTGATTTAGATTTAGATGATAAATTTATTGTTTCTGAAAATGCTTGGAGATTATCTTCAGCAGGATATTCATCAATGTTTATAATGATTGGTGATGAAGTTAGCGTAGAAGATCTACTTAAAGGTATAATAATTGCATCTGGTAATGATGCTTGTGTTGCTCTTGCAGAGGGCATTGCCGGAACTGAAGAAGAATTTGCAATTTTAATGACAAATAAAGCAAAAGAAATAGGAATGAAAAATACAAATTTTGCTAATTCATCTGGAATTAATAATCCGAATAATGTGTCAACAGTCAGAGATATAATGATTATGTCAAATTATTTAATTAAACAATTCCCGGAAGAATATAGTTTTTTTTCAGAAAAAGAATTTACATGGGATAGAACTGGAGGTGACCCGATTACACAAGGTAATCGTAATCCTTTATTATATAAAAACTTAGGTGCTGATGGAATTAAAACTGGATATTTAGCTGTTGAAAAATTCTCTTTGGCATCATCGGTATATAGAAAGGGTAGAAGATTAATTGCAGTTGGTAGTGGATTTGAAACAAAAAACTCAAGATCTAAAGAAAGTGCAAAACTTTTAACATGGGGCTTAACAAATTTTGATTTAATTGAAATTTCAAAATCTAACGTAGCTATAGAAAAGGCAGAGGTTTGGCTAGGTAAAAAAAATTTTGTAAACACTTATGTTAAAACTGATGTTTACAAAACTATACCTAAGGCTCGTAAAAAATTTCTTAAAGTTTCTATTAACTATAATGGACCCATACATGCTCCCATCAAAAAAGATGATGTTTTGGGTACACTAAAAGTAATCTATAAAGATGAGCTTATAGATGAGTATGAACTACTAGCATTTGAAAACGTTAAAAAATTAAATGTTTTTTCCAGATTATTAAAATCTATTAATTTTTTAATTTGGGGTGATGTCTAAAAAGCCAATAATTGTTTTTGAAGGTATAGAAGGAAGTGGTAAATCATTTCATATAAATAATGTTGCAAATTATTTGAAGAAAAAAAAAATAAAGTTTATTAGTATCAGAGAACCTGGTGGAAACAAAAATTCAGAAAAAATAAGAAGTTTGATATTAAATAACAAATCAAATTTCAACAATAATACAGACTTACTACTATATTTGTCAGCAAGAAGTGAAAATATAGACACCATTAAAAATAATTTTGGAAAAAAAATTATTCTATTAGATAGATTTGTCGACTCTACTTTAGCATATCAGCATTATGGCATGGGTGTAGATATAAAACTTATAAAATTTATTAACAATTTTTTGTTAAAAAAAATTAAAGTTAACTTTACGTTTTTAAATATTGTAAATCAAAAAAATATGCTAGATAGATTATCTAAAAGAAAGTCGCTAAATAGATACGATAAATTCAAATCATCTTTTTACAAAAAGGTACAAGAAGGTTTTATCAAAATACAGAAGAATAATCCAAAAAAATATATGCAAATAGACTCCAATAAAAGTATTATGGAAAATAAAAAGATAATAATAAAAAAAATCGACAGTTTAATTAGATAAAGTTAATGCAACCATCAGAAAATATAAAACTTTATTGTTTAGAGAATTTTTTCAAAGAATTAACCTATCTCTATAATGATAAAAAAATGCCTAATAAAATTTTGTTAAGCGGAAAAAAAGGTCTAGGAAAGTCCACAATGGCCTATCATTTAGTAAATTTTATTTTATCAAATGAAGAGGAATTTCAGTACAATAGCGATAAAATGTTAATTAATAAGGAAAATAAATCCTATAAATTAATACAGAATAACTCTCACCCAAATTTTTACCCAGTAGATCTTTTTGATGAAAAAAAGAATATTGATATAGCTCAAATAAGAGAAATGATATCTTATACAAACAAATCTAGCTTTAATAAAAAGCCAAGATTAATTTTAATAGATAATATAGAGAATCTAAATATTAGTTCTGTTAATGCTTTATTAAAAATTGTTGAAGAACCTAATGAAAATATCTTTTTTATATTAATTCATAATAATGAAAAAAGTATATTATCAACTCTTAGATCAAGATGTTTAACCTTTAAAATTAATTTATCTTTTACTAAATGTATAGAAGTTACAAATAAATTACTTGGTAAAAATATTTTGGATCTTATAAATCATGAATTATTTACTAACTATAATACACCTGGAGATTTGATTAACTTATTAGATTTTGCTAATGAAAGAAAAATTAATCTTAAAAAGTATAGTCTCGTTGAATTTCTTACTTTACTAATAGATAATAGCTATTATAAGAAAAATAAAACTATAAAAGATCTATTATTAAACTTTATTGAATTATTCTTCTTAAAAAAATACAATATAACTGATAATAAGAATCCAGTATTTAATAATTATCATGAATTTTTGTTGAAGATAAATAACACAAATAAATTTAATCTAGATTATGAAAGTTTATTTTTGGAATTTAAAAGTAAGATATTAAATGGATAAAAATTATTACATAACAACACCAATTTACTACCCTTCAGCTAAACCACACATGGGTCATGCTTATTCAAGTATTATTGCTGATTTTTTTGCACGTTTTAAAAGAATTGATGGTTATAATGTTCATTTTTTAACAGGAACAGATGAACATGGACTTAAAATCCAAAGGGCTGCAGAAAAAAATAAATTAGATCCTCTGAAATTTTGTGATGAAATAAGTCAAACATTTAGAAATTTATCACGTACTTTGAATTTATCTAATACTGATTTTATTAGAACCACAGAGGAAAGACATAAAAAAACTGTCCAACATCTTTGGTCTACATTAGAAAAAAATGATGATATTTATTTGTCAAAATATGCTGGATGGTATTCAGTTTCAGATGAAGCATTTTATGGTGAAGATGAAATTACTAAAAAGGAAGATAAAATGGTTGCTATTCAGTCAAACTCAATAGTCGAATGGATAGAGGAAGAATCTTATTTTTTTAGACTTTCAAAGTGGCAAGAAAATCTTTTAGAGTATTATGAAAAAAACCCTGATTTTATTTCTCCAAAAGCTAAAAAAAATGAAGTTATTAGTTTTGTAAAAAGTGGACTAAAAGATTTATCAATTAGTCGAAAATCATTCTCATGGGGAATCAAGGTTCCAAATAATGAAAATCATATAATTTATGTATGGCTTGATGCCCTTACAAATTATATAAGTGCTTTAAATTATCCGAATATTAAAGATGATCTGTTCAAAAAATTTTGGCCAGCTTCATTACATTTAATTGGGAAAGATATTTTAAGATTTCATTCAGTATATTGGCCAGCTTTTTTAATGGCTGCAAAAATACCATTGCCAAAAAAAATTTACGGCCATGGCTGGATTTTGTCTGGTGATGAAAAAATGTCTAAGTCAAAAGGGAATATTTTAGATCCATTAGATATTATTGAAATTTATGGTTTAGATGCTCTAAGATACTATTTAATTAAAGAAGTTTCTTTTGGTAACGATGGAAATATATCTGTAGAAAGACTTGAAGACTGCATCAATAGCGATCTAGCAAATAATTTTGGAAATTTGTGTCAGCGTGTTACTGCCTTTGCTGAAAAAAATTGTTCATCAAAAGTACCAAAATTAACAAAATTCAATGATGATGACCTTTTAATGTTGAACAAATTTACAAACAATCTTTCAATTTTAAGAGAAGAAATTGATAAGCAAAATATTAATTTTTATATTAACTTTATTGTAAGTGCATTATTTGAAACTAATAAATATTTTAATGATCAAGAACCGTGGAAAAAAAAAAATGATAAAGAAAGATTAGATGTTATAGTTTTTACGTCCTTGGAAATGATCAGAAAAATATCATTTATGCTTTATCCAATAATTCCAGATTCAATAAAAAAAGTTCTCACTATTTTTAACATGGAAATAAAAGATATCAACTTTAATTCTATAGGATCTCATGAATATCTTAAATGTGGAAATACAATAAAAAAAATTGATATTCTTTTTAAAAAAATAGAAAAGAATAATGATTGACTCTCATTGTCACTTAGATCATGAACCATTATTTAATAATATTGACGATATTATTAATAGATCAAAGCATGAAGGTATAACCAAACTTTTAACAATTTGCACAACTATTAGTAGCTTTGAAAAAATAAAATTTTTAATAAAAAAAGACTCAATTATTTATGGTACTTTTGGGATTCATCCACATGAAACAGAAAATGATATTGTTAATAAAGATTTTATAATCAAAAATATGAAATTAGATAAAAAAATAATAGGTATAGGTGAAACTGGATTAGATTTTTTTTATAATAACAGCAATAAACAAAGACAAATAGAAAGCTTCAATGAACATATTGAAGCATCTATTGTTCTAAATAAACCTATTATTATACATTCTCGAAATGCAGAAAAAGAAACATTAGATATTCTTAATAATTATAAAAATAAAAATTTAAAAATATTAATGCATTGTTTTACGGGTTCTTATCAATTTTCACAAAAACTATCAGATCTAGGTGCTTTTTTTTCAGCAAGTGGAATAATTACATTTAAGAATAGTATCGATTTACAAAAAACTTTTTCAAATATTTGCTTAGATAAGATTCTAGTTGAAACAGATAGTCCATTTTTAGCACCAGTTCCAATGCGAGGAAAAAAAAATGAACCAAGTTTTGTTAAATTTACGATTAAAAAATTAGCTGAATTAAGAAATATCCCCGTTGAAGAAATTACTTCTGTAACTACTAATAATTTTAATAATTTATTTTTTGATTAATGACAATTAAATTTACTCTCTTAGGTACAGGCAGTTCCATGGGTGTACCTAGAGCTGATGGTTTTTTTGGAAATTGTAATCCAAAAAACCCTAAAAATTTAAGAACAAGATGCTCTGCTTTAATATCGGCAAACAAATCTAACACTTTAATTGATACAAGTCCTGATTTGCGTGCACAGCTATTATCTCAAAAAATTAAATCCATTGATCGTATATTATACACACATATGCATGCTGATCAGACACATGGTATAAATGATTTACGAATTTTTTACTTAAAAAATAAGAAAAAAATTCCTGTATATGCAGATTTAAATACAAGTAGATACCTTAAAAAAACTTTTTCTTATTGTTTTAAGAAAACATATGATTACCCAGCAATACTAGAATTGAAATCTTTAAAAAAAAATTTTAATATTGGTAAAAAAAAAAAACCCATAAATATAAAATCTATAGCAGTAAAACATGGTTCTATAGATTCAATTGCCTATATTATTAATAAGAAAGTTGCTTATTTAAGTGATGCAAATAAGATATATGATAAAAATATTAATGATTTTAAAGGTTTAAAATATCTTATAATTGATTGTCTAAGATTTAAAGAACACGTAGCACACTTTAATTTAAGAGATATTTTAAAGATTGTCTTACTACTAAACCCCAAAAAGTGTATTTTAACAAACTTACATTCTGACTTAGACTACAATCATTTATTGAAAATACTTCCTAATAATATAATACCTGGCTACGATGGCTTATCTTTAAATATTTAATATGAAGAAAAATACAATTATCATCACCGGCGGAGCAGGTTTTGTTGGTTCTAATTTAATTACTTTGTTACTAAAATTAACTAAAAATAAAATCATTAGTTTAGATAATTATTC
>Ga0209631_10001303_pt1 | contig 32010 bp, 27 predicted proteins | sample COG_08_FD_184752 | JGI IMG/M metagenome (GOLD analysis project Ga0209631, IMG submission 184752) | Pelagic Microbial community sample from North Sea - COGITO 998_met_08 (SPAdes) (version 2) | ecosystem: Environmental > Aquatic > Marine > Neritic zone/Coastal water | place: Helgoland, sampling... | reverse complement strand
TTTCATAATTATTTTTTAGCGCATTTACTATTAACTTAATCTCTTTATCTCCCTTAAGACATAAAACAATATTTGGTAGCTTGTTGTATACTAATTTTATTGTTTTAATCATTACGTGAATCCCTGCTGAATTATGCGCTACATCATAGTAAATAGGAATGTCTATCGATACCTTTTGAAGTCGTCCCATCCAAACAGTTTCTTTCAATCCTTTTTGTATTGTTGATGTTTGAATTTCTGGTTTAATTGACTTAATAATTGTAATAGCGGTAGCAGCATTATCTGCTTGGTGTTTGCCAAGCAGAGGGGTTAGAAAACTTCCCCATTGGGTGCTGAATTCAGTACCCAATGATGATAGCTTAACTTCTTTAGTTTTTACTGTATCAATAACTGGTGAATTATTTTGCTTTGCTATCTTATGAAGAAGAATATTAACGTTTTTTTCCTGCAAACCAACAACTAAGGGGATACCTTTTTTAATTATACCCGCTTTTTCTTTTGCAATCGATTCTAAATCATTTCCTAAAATATCTTTGTGATCAAACGAAATAGGAGTTATTGCCGTAATTTGAGGCGTAACAACATTAGTAGAATCTAGTCTTCCCCCTAATCCTACTTCAATTATAGCAAAATCTACTTTTTTATTAGCAAAATATGTTAATGCCATGGCGGTTGTTGTTTCAAAAAACGTCGAAGATATTTGATCAATATCTTTTTTATACAAATCAATAAATGAGATTATTTCTTCATCAGAAATACAATTACTGTTTACAGTAATTCTTTCGTTAAACCTAATAAGATGAGGTGACGTATAAAGCCCAGTATTATAACCCGCTGACTTTAAAATAGACGCTACCATTGCAGAGGTAGAGCCTTTTCCGTTTGTTCCTGCAATATGGATTACTTTTAATTTTTTATGCGGATTACCACATCGCTCTAAAAGATCTAAAGTATGATCTAGGCCTACTTTTATTCCAAGTCTTTGAAGGCTATATAAATATGATAATTTATCTATTATTTGGTCTCTGTTTAAAATTTCAAAAAGGTTTGTACGCTAGTTTTCTGTTAAATATTGTTCACGAGAATATCTAAATTTAACCACTGCTTTATATATACAGTTTGCAATCGCTTGTCTATATTTAGCATTTCTAAGGTTTTTCTCTTCATTTCTATTCGTTAAATAGCCTGCTTCAATTAAAATATTTGGCATACTTGCACCGATTAAAACGTGAAAACCAGCCTGCTTAACACCCCTGTTCTTTGATTTAATTTTTTTAGCCATCTCCTCTTGTATCATAGCAGCAAGCTCTTCGCTCTCCCGCATAAAGATGCTTTGTGCCATAGTTGCCATAATTAGGTTTTCACCAGACAAATCTTTATACTTATTATCAGTCCTTTCTTCAAATTTAATCACTTCGTTTTCGCGCGACGCAACCTCTATAGCGTCTTCTGTTTTTCCTGGGCGAAGTAAATAGGTTTCAAAACCATAAGCTGACTTATTTGGACTGCCATTTAAATGAATACTTAAAAAGACTTTTCCGTTTGATTCGTTTGCAATTTTTGTTCTTTTCCAAAGTGGAATAAAAATATCTTCTTCACGTGTATAGATTACCTTTAACTTTGTGTTTTTTTCTAAAAGCAGGCCAACACGCTTAGTAATATCAAGGGCTATATCTTTTTCTTTTGTCCCTCTGGGTCCCATTGTGCCAGGATCTTTACCTCCATGACCTGCGTCAAGCACTATAGTATCAAGCTTCCATCTATTTTTTACCTCTTTAATTCGCGCACTACTGTTATCCATTGGTGTTCTAAGAGAAACGACGATTTCGCTTGGATCTTTTGCCTGATAAAGCTCGTGACTTTCAACTTTTGTCTTTATTTGAAATGCTATTTGAGCGGTATTTTTAAGTTGATCTGCTGTAATATTTCTAACAACCCCGCGAGAATCACTTCTTCTTATTTCAGTAGTATCAACTAGCGCATCAGCTATTGTAATATAAAACCATCCATTTTCATGAAAAAAAGAACTGATGTTTCCCTCAGGAAAACTAGAGCGTGTCTTTAATCGAAGCACAGTTCCGTTTGATTTTTCATTAATTTCAATTCCAGTTATATTGAATTCTTTTATATCGATGTCCAGCACCATTCGCCTTGAATCATAACCTATTCCTGGCATTGTTGTTTCTCTGATTAAATTAAAAAGTGCTTCTGCCTGAACATAAATATCATTGTTATCCCAAATAGCAAAACTTGGGATCTGATAAACGCGCTCATCTACTAATATATAGCTACTATTTCCTGAAATTTTTAACCTATTGTTTCCAAGATATAGTACCATTTTTAACCTATCAGTATTTATATAGGGCTTCTTAACTGAGAGAATTCTGGAAACATCTTTTACAGAAACATAAACTCCTCGCAAATTATCAAGAGTCTTAATTTCGTCTGTTGAGTTGTTCACACGATTTACTACTCGCACTGAAGATGCTTCTACGTCTTCAAGGATAAGTAAATTCAAAAATATAAATAAAAAGGGTATTGATTTAAACAAAAGTATATTGCTCTTATAAACTGTTTTGTGGTTACTAAATAATTATAAAGATAGCTATAAATAAGAATAAACTAAATATAAAACGCTCTATGAAATAACACAGAGCGTTTTATATTTATTTGGTGATAACTAGTTTTTGTTATACCAAAATACAATGATCATTAATGCGAGTAAACCAGCAAATCCAGCATCGCCAAATTTACTCATTAACTCACCAATTGCGGCAACTACGCCAAAATAATCATCAAATAGAATACCGACAACAATACCAAGCATAACGAGGCCCCTTAAAAGAGCTGATATGTCTTCGACAAATGCTGTTACGGTTTCAAAGGCCTTTTTCATTTCTTGTCTCCTAATTTTTTTAAAGCAGAAAGGGGTTCATTGAAGAACCCCTTAAATTTCTACTGGTTAAGAGGCGAAAGAAACAAAGATTAGTAAAGCCAATAGACCCGAGAATCCTCCATCTAAAAAGGACTCAACTAAATCTACAATCCCTCCAATGGGGTCGAACCCAGTTGAATAAATGATGTTTACAAAAACAAACATCACAATAAGTGCTTTAACTAAGCCAACTACTGAAGTGGCTATTCCTGATACGGTTGAAGTAAAGTCAGCCATATGATTCCTCCTTGGTTTGGTTTAATTGATTACAAAAAAAGGGGGCAAGTATCCCTGTCCCCTTTTTAATCAATTCTTTCGCTTTTATGTATGTGGTTATATTTTCCACTGTATTTTCAATAACTCCAATTTAACCATAAAACCCTAATAGTCAATAAACTTTGCTTTTTCTTTATTTTTCTGGTGTTTTCGTTTTTTAAATAGCCAAATGTATTACTATTATTTATACGTATATATGATTCACAAAAGCTAATTACTTAATCAATTAAATGAAAATTTCTAACATACATGGAAGAGAGTTGCTTGATTCAAGAGGCAACCCAACCATTGAGGTTGATATAAAACTGGATACAAAATTTACAGGGCGCGCAATTGTTCCTTCTGGGGCCTCTACAGGAGAACATGAAGCTATTGAGCTAAGAGATCAAGACCCAAAAAGATTTCTTGGTAAGGGTGTATTGCGGGCTGTTGAAAATGTAAATAATATTATAGCTAATGAATTGAAAGGACAGTCCTTTACGTCTCAATCTGAATTAGATAGCTTTTTAATTCATCTTGATGGTACCAAAAATAAAAAGAGGTTAGGCGCTAACTCTCTCCTCGGTGTATCAATGGCGTTTGGAAGAGCTTCAGCTAAATACAACAATAAACCATTGTACAGATCATTTCAAGACCCTTTTGATTATATTTTACCTACTCCAATGATGAACATTATAAATGGAGGTAGTCATGCAAATAACAATATTGATTTTCAGGAGTTTATGATTTTCCCCATTGGTGCTAAGTCTTTCTCCCACTCTTTACAAATGGGAGTAGAGGTTTTTCATCATTTAAAATTATTATTAAACAAAAATGGGCACTCAACTGCTGTTGGCGATGAAGGAGGGTTTGCGCCCAACCTTCGATCAAACGATGAAGCCATTGAAATAATTCTTGAAGCAATTTCAAATGCGTCTTTTTCTCCTGGAGAAGATATGTGTATAGCTTTAGATGTTGCTGCAAGTGAGTTTTATAAAAAAAATGCTTATCACCTAGAGTCAAATAACTCTAGTCTTTCAAGCGAACAAATGGTTAATTACCTATCAAGTCTTGCTCAACAATACCCAATTATTTCAATTGAAGATGGATTAGATGAAAACGACTGGGATGGTTGGATTGAACTAAACCGACAATTAGGGGAAAAATGCCAAATTGTTGGAGATGACTTAACTGTAACTAATAAAAACCGTTTAGCTAAGGCAATTGAAAATAATTCTATGAATGCAATTTTAATTAAGCTTAATCAAATAGGAACAATAACTGAAACGATTGATGCTATAGACCTAGCAAAAAAACATAATTTTGGTGCAATTATTTCTCACCGATCTGGAGAAACTGAGGATACAATCATATCTGATTTTTCTGTATCTATGGGTACTGGGCAAATTAAAACAGGGTCTTTATCCAGAACAGATCGAGTTGCAAAATACAATCAGCTTTTAAGGATAGAGGAACAGCTAGGTAGTAAAGCTATATTCGCAGGGAGTAAGACTATGGGTATTGACATCACATAAAATGAAATCAAGAACTAATAAAAATAAAGCAAATATTCAAAAAAGGGCTGTTAGGCTTTTTTTGGTATTAGGTATTGGGGTTCTAATAATCACTTTTTTCTTTGGTGATCACGGTATTTACCATTTATATACCATAAAATCTGAGCGAAATAAAATTCAAAAAGAAATTGATTATTTAAGACAACAAAGGGTTGTTTTAGAAAATGAAAAAACAAAACTTAAAACTGATTTTAAGTATATAGAGGAAATGGCTAGAGAAAAATATCGAATGGCAAAAAAGGGAGAGAAAGTCTTTAAAATAATTGAAAAAAAGGAATGATTAGTCTTTCTTGATGTCTCTTCCAATTCGCTTACTATATATGTAGAGCTGATCTTTTTCATCGCTGCTTAACGAGTCAAACCCTTTTTCGCTGACTCTATCTAAAAGTTTATCAACTTTTTTTTGAAGAAGGACTGTATTTGCCTTTCTCTTGTCAATTTTTCGCTGTTTAGATTCAATTATTTTATTGCTTATTAATATTGATGAACGAGATTTAAAACTGGGAAATTTTAAATAAAAAAAGCCAATTACCATTCCTGATAAATGAGTTAGGTGACTGATATTTGATCCTGTAGTGTCAATAGAAGAAACAAAAGATATTAGAGCAAGGATAGCAACGAAATACTTCACTTTAATAGGAAATAAAAAGTATATCAACACTTTGCGATTAGGAAACATTAAGCCATATGCTAGTAAAATCCCATATATTGCACCACTTGCTCCAATCAATACGCTATAATTATTGCCGTAATTGAACAGCAACCATATCAATCCAGAGCCAACACCGGTTATTAAATAATACTGTAAAAACTTTTTACTTCCCCACACAGACTCCATTTCTGTTCCAAACATCCACAAAACAAACATATTCATAAATATGTGAAAAAAATCACCGTGAATAAACATATAGGTAATAGGTTGCCAAAGCCTAGGGTCAGACGAGAGTCCTAGATTTAACATGTCGAACTGTCCAACCATTAAATATCTTATCAGAAACAATGCGGCGTTTATTGATATTAAAGCTCTAATGATACTCGTTGATAGCTGAGGCCCTAAAGAATATTGATTATGCTCAGTTTGAAATTTGTAATTCATAATTAAAAATATAAGTATATCATTATTAATTAACCCAATGTCTCTTTCATAAATTTCAATGTTTTGAAATTATCGATCCCTTCAAAATGTATTTTTAAACATGTATTTAAGTAATTTGATATAATTTTTCTATCATTTGATGATAGTGATAGATTTTCACTAAAACCCGAGTTGCTATTTTCAAAACAATCAAAAATTGTTTTTGAGTTTATTGACCCATAAGGATTTGGAAGGGGAGTATTTGCTTGATCTTTTTGACTAAAATCTGGCTTGAAACCGAGCTTGTTTAATAATTGATATTGATAATACCAAAAAATTAAATTATCATTCTTTGTATTATTATCAATTGCATTTAATGCATTGAATAATTCATCATACAAATCTAAGTGTGGATCATTTTCTCCTAAACATTTGTCTGTCAATTCTAATAGCGCCATTGAGAAAGTTATCTTTTTAAAATTTTTTGGAATAGTTTTCCATGTAATGGCAAAACTAGACTTTGAAACGGTTTGCAAATTTTTTGAAGGCTTGTAATAGTAAACTAAATCTAAACAGCTAGTAGGTTGAAAATGTGCACTTCTTGGAGATTTTTTGCTGCGAGCTCCATGAGCAATAAAGCTAAGCTTTCCATTATTTCTAGCAAAACATCTAGCTATTATACTACTATCACCATAAGGAAATCTTTTAAGAACAATGACGCTTGAATTGGTGATCATTAACGTTTAATTAATAAGCTTTTGAAAAAATTACTTCATGTTTTGCGGGTTTTCCAGAATAAATACATAAGAGGTTTTTTGGATTTTCATCAAAAGGTATAACTCTGATTGTAGCCTTTGTTTCATTTTTTATAGCCTGCTCTGTTTCTTTACTGCCATCCCATCCGCATCTAATAAAACCACCAGTTTCGCCTATTATCTTTTTAAAGTCATCATATTTGTCAACCTTAAAGGTATTATCTTCTCTAAAATTGATCGCTTGATCAAATAGCGTAGATTGGATATCATCAAGGAGCTCAATTATCTTTTCGGTTAATTTATTTTTATCTATTGATATTTTTTCATTATTATCTCTTCTAGCAATCATAGCGCAATTTTTTTCAATATCTCTTAGGCCAATTTCTAGTCTAATTGGAACACCTTTCATCTCCCATTCATTGAATTTAAAACCTGGACTTTCTTTTCTCCAATCTTGGTGAATTCTGGTATTTTTACTTTTCAAATCATCGATTACAGGGTTGATATATTCTTTGATTGCATTCATATCATCCTCATTCCTAAATATAGGTATGACAACTACCTGAAATGGGGCAATTTTTGGTGGAAGCCTTAGGCCTTTTTCATCGCCATGTGTCATAATTACACCACCAATAAGTCTAGTGCTAACTCCCCAACTAGTAGCATAAACGTATTCTTCAACATTGTCTTTGGTTTGAAATTTCACATCAAATGCCTTAGCAAAATTTTGACCTAGATTATGCGATGTGCCAGCCTGAAGTGCTCGCTTATCTTTCATCATTGCTTCAATGCAATACGTGAATTCTGCTCCTGCAAACTTTTCAGATTCAGACTTTAAACCAGTATGAACAGGCATTGCTAGGTAATCTTCAGCAAGTTTTCGATAGAGTTCTAATATTAATAGCGTTTCTTCTTGTGCTTCTTCATAAGTCTCATGTGCGGTATGACCCTCTTGCCATAAAAATTCTGTAGTTCGTAAAAATAAACGCGTTCTCATTTCCCAGCGAACAACATTGGCCCATTGGTTAATTAGCAAAGGGAGGTCTCTGTATGATTGTATCCATTTCTTATACATTGACCAAATTACCGTTTCAGAAGTCGGCCTAACAATAACCTCTTCCTCTAGACGTGACTCAGGGTCTACTATAATACCTTTTTCACTATCTGACTTTAATCGAGTGTGTGTAACCACAGCGCATTCTTTAGCAAAGCCTTCAATATGGTCTGCTTCTTTTGCTAAAAAAGACTTGGGTATAAATAAAGGGAAATAAGCATTCTCATGTCCTGTATCTTTGATCATTTGATCAAATGAATCTTTAATTAATTCCCATAAAGCAAAACCATAGGGCTTAATAACCATAGTACCTTTTACCGGTCCATAGTCTGCAAGTCCTGCTTTTATAACAACATCAGTATACCAGGATGCGTAATCTTTACTTTGGGATGCAATATTTTTTGACATAGTTATTTTCTTATAAGTTTATAATAGAAATTACCCGTTTGTTATAGGTGTTCCAATCAAATTTGTAATTTGAAATAATAAGTATATTGCTTTATACTAAAGCTCTTAGGCAATGAATAAAGGAAAGATTAAATGAAGTTCAGATTATTGTTTATAAGTTGTACCATTTTTATGATTGGTTGCGAGAATAAAAAAGCAGATATGATTATTCACAATGGAAAAATATACACCATGAACGATTTAATGCCAATTACCGAATCAGTTGCTATAGGTGATGGTAAAATTATTGCACTTGGCAAATATAAAGAATTAGACCATTTAATTTCTCCAAAAACACAAATTATTAATTTAAACGGAGCAATGATGACGCCTGGACTCATTGAGGGGCACGGTCATTTTTACGGTTTAGGGCTTGCTGAGATGCAACTCAATTTATCATCTACAGAAAGTTATAACGATCTTGTTGATATGGTCACTGATGCAGTTGATAAAGCCCAGCCTGGAGAATGGATTTTAGGGCGCGGGTGGCACCAAAGTAAGTGGAGCGATAATAAAGATAGTTTTATAAACGGTTTTCAAACTCATGAAAAACTTTCGGAGATATCTCCAAACAACCCAGTTTGGTTAAAACATGCGAGTGGCCATGCAGGTTTTGCAAATCAAAAAGCTATGGATATTGCCAGAGTTAATAAAGAGACAGAGTTTGGTTTTGGTGGGGAAATAATAAAGGATCTTTCTGGAAAACCAACAGGAATTTTTAATGAAAGAGCTCAGGGCCTGATAAGCAAGCATGCTGATTCCAACCTTGGTGATAATGCTGATTTAAAAGCTATTGAATTAGCTGTGCGCGCATGCCTAGAAAATGGAATTACATCATTTCATGATGCAGGAACAAGTGAAAAAACAATTGAAGTTTTAAGAGAGGCTATTGATAGCAATCTTCTAAAGGTTCGTATTTATGCAATGCTAACCAGTAGAGACACTACACTATTAAACACATGGTATAAAAAAGGACCTGAGATTGGCAGTGGAAATGACTTTTTAACTATTCGCTCTATAAAGATTAATGCTGATGGGGCTTTAGGGTCTAGGGGTGCCTGGCTCATTGATGATTATACAGATAGACCGGGACATCATGGAATGCCAACTCAATCAATGGATTATGTATATAAAGTTGCAAAAAATGGAATTTTAAATGGCTTTCAAGTTAATTCTCATGCAATCGGAGATAGGGCTAATCGAGAAATCTTAAATCAATATGAAAGTGTATTTAATGAATATCCTGATTTATCCAAAGATCACAGATGGAGAATTGAGCATGCACAGCACATTGATCCATTAGACATACCCAGATTTGGAAGCTTAAAAGTTATACCCTCAATTCAAGGAATACATATGTCATCAGATAGGCCATGGGCAATCAATAGATTGGGAGAAAAACGCATTATTGAAAGCGCATATGTTTGGAGAGATCTCATTAACAATGGCGCTATTTTAATAAACGGTTCCGATGTACCGGTCGAACCAATAAATCCTATTGCATCATTTTATGCAAGCACTACTAGAAAAACATTAAAAGGTTTTCCAGAAGGAGGGTTTGAACCTTCACAAAAAATGACCCGAATTGAGGCTTTAAAAAGCTATACAATAAATGGAGCTTATGGGGCTTTTGAAGATGAAAAAAAGGGTACAATTGAAATTGGAAAGGTTGCTGATTTTGCTGTGTTTTCTCAAAATTTAATTACTGTGCCAGATGATAAAATTTTAGACACCAAAGTACTATACACTATTGTTAATGGTAAAATTGAATACAAATCTAATTGATTAACAAAAAAACATATAAAAAAATAAAATCTTTAAAAAGTAAGAGGCTTCGATACGCCCAAGAAAGATTTATTGTCGAAGGATTAAGGTTATTAAATACAATATTAGATGAAGGGGCAATATTAGAATATGTAGTCTTTACAAAAAAATTCGAATCAAAAAATTCAGAATTTATTAAAAAAATTAATAACGAAATTCTTTTTGAAGTATCTGAAAAAGAAATGAAAGACTTGTCAAATACGATAAGCCCTTCTGGTATTTTAGCCGTCACAAAGTTCCCTATTTATAGCAAGCTAAATTCAAACAAGAATATAGTTTTTTTAGATCAGATATCTGATCCGGGGAATATGGGTACTATATTGCGCACAGCATCATGGTTTGGTGTTGAACAAATAGTTCTTTCGAGCAATTGTATTGATCCATATAATCCTAAAGTTGTTGCAGCTGCCATGGGAAGTCACTTCCAGTTAAAATTTTTAGGAGAAGAAAAACTTAATAAGTTTGGTGATTATTTGTGGATAGGCGCCTCTTTAGATGGAGAAAAATTAACAAACTCAAAAATTTTGAATAAAAAATGGATACTTGTGATGGGTAGCGAAGCACGTGGAATCAATGAGCAGATAAAGCTGAGATTGGATGAAACATATACCATTCCAAGATTGGGCAAAGGGGAATCTTTAAACGTTGGGGTCGCAATGGGTATTTTTTTAAATAAGATTGTTTCATAATTGGTTTCTTTCAACATTTGCTAAATAAGTATTAATTTAATAATCTTAAAATCTAGATATAAAACTTATGAGCCAAGCCTTATCAGTACCATTTGCCTTTGGAATCGTTATTTTTTCGTTTCTATGTTCTTTGCTTATCGCAGGAATATTTAGTGCTCTAGATCCATCAATATTGTCCGGTACTAATCTTGGCATATTCTCTTATCTGGCTTTATTTTTTGCTCAGATATTTCTTGTAGTGCCGATTATATTATTCTTATACAAAAAAGGCCACAAACTAAAGGACAGCTTTAGGTTTAAGATGGTCTCAAAAAGAGTTCTATTTTTTTCAATGGCTCTGTCTTTTGGAGTTGTTTTAATTTCAAGTGAACTAAATATCATTATCGATTCAATTTTTCCCTTACCAGATTCGTTTCTAAAACTTGATTCACTTTTATCACCCGACAATCCGTTTTCTCTTATTTTGATATTGTTAACAGTTGTAATTATTGCCCCAATCGGCGAAGAAATGGTCTTCAGAGGTTTCTTGCAACGGTTTTTAGAAACAACCTGGAAAGATATTACGCGAGCTATTTTGGTATCTAGCTTGTTTTTTACCTTAATTCACTTTAACCCATACTGGGCAATCCAGATTTATTTAATGGGTCTAATTTTAGGATATTTGTCGTGGTTGACAAAATCAATCTATCCCTCTATATTGTTACACATGTCAATAAACGGAACGTCCATGTTATTCATTTTTTTAGGTGAAGGCGCTGAAAACTCCCTTTTGTGGAAAGGTCATATCAACCCTATATTATTTGCTGTTGGGGTTTTTGCTGCGTGGTATAGTCTTAAATATATGCATACAAAGAAACGTTTAGTGCTATGAAGAAAGAAATGTACAGTTCAGAGGTCACTCTTTTAAGGGATACATTTAGAAGGTTGCTTCGAAGGCATGCTAAAACAAATATTGTTAAGCTAATTGATAAAACTCACCCCTCTGATCTTGCTCTGATTTTCAGACATTTTAATGATACCGAACAGGACTCAATTTTTTCTAATATGTCAGCTTCTGAAGAAACCGTAAAGTTTTTGTACGAACTTGATGAATCCATTGCAACGAGACTTATTGAAAATGAGACTCCGGAAAGACTTGCTGAAATTATGGAACAAGCTAGTTCCAATGAACAAGCATTTTTGATGGGGCTAGTTAATGATCAATTTGCAAGCTCAGTAATTGATTTATTGCAAGCTGAGGAGCAAGAAGAGTTAGAAGAAATGATGGCATATCCCGAGGATAGTGCTGGAATTTTGATGTATACCGATGTTTTTACCCTTCATGAGGAAACAAAGGCTAGAGAAGCTATTTATGCTCTACAAGACCAAGAAGAAGCTGAAATGGTCTTTTATTTATATACCCTAGATGATGACGGAAGACTAACTGGCGTTATTTCACTTAGAGATTTAGTAACAACGCCTAGTGATACGATGTTGAAAGATATAATGTCTAAAAATATACAAGTGGTCAGACCAGAGACAGACCAGGAAGAGGTTGCAAGAATCGTATCTCAATACAACTTCCTTGCTGTTCCAGTAGTTGACGCAAATGAAAAGCTCTTAGGAATAGTAACAGTAGACAATGTCGTTGATGTTATTAGAGAAGAAGCTACTGAAGATTTTTTGCAACTTGCTGGAGCTGGAAAAGATAGAGAAATTTTACTTAAGTCATCTTGGGAAAACGCACGCATTCGTTTGCCTTGGCTATTTGCAAGTTGGGTTGGAGGAATTCTTGCGGCATTTATTATTGGTATTTATAACAATATTTTAGAAAACGCAATTGCCTTAGCTGCGTTTATACCAGTTATTATTGGTATGGGGGGAAATGTTGGAACACAATCATCCACAATGATTGTAAGGGGATTAGCAACCGGAAGAGTTAGTTTCGAAAATTCAATGAAAGTACTATTTAAAGAAATGCGAGTTGGGTTAATACTAGGAACACTTTACGGTATTCTTTTGGGTATTTTTGCTATTTTTCAATTTATTGATGCATCCCCACTGTTAGGTGTTGTAGTTGGGTTGAGTATATGTATATCAATGATTTTAGCTGCTACAATTGGATCGCTGGTGCCACTTGTTTTAAATAGATTTGATATTGATCCAGCTGTCGCGACAGGTCCTTTTGTAACTACTGCAATAGATGTTATTGGGGTAGCATTTTATTTTATAATTGCGCGCTCACTCTTGGTGTCTGGTTAAATGAAAAAGGGTAATTTTTTGAAGAATTATTATAAACATTTAATTATATGGATAGTTATTATCAGTGCAATAATAATTGCTCTTAGATATGGAGTAGATAGAAAAGCAGTTGTTTTTGGAACAGTAACAATTGGAGTTTTTACACAAGCTTTTGCTAGCCTTTCTGCTCTGGTTGGCGCCCTCCCCCTGATAGGACCTTTCATTGTAAAATTCTTTGCAATTCCATTAATATGGGTCATTCAAGCTAGTGGCTCTCTTGTGGGAGCGGTAGCTATTAAAAAAGGTTATACTAAAGAAATGGTCAAGTCACGGGTGCTTACTTTAGCCTTATTAATTGGGATACTTATTGGATATATAATTGGCCATCTCATACCAATTACGTAATATGTAAAATGAATTTACTTGTTCTACATGGTCCCAACATAAATCTTATCGGATCTATTTCTGCCAGGAACGGTGAAAGGATTACGCTATCTAAAATAGATTCTAAATTAAAACGTGAGGCAAGAAGATCGAATATTGATCTTAAAATCATGCAAACCCATAAGGTGTTTGGCGCAATCAACTTTCTTCAACGTAATCGTAACTGGGCAGATGGTCTGTTATTTAATCCTGCCTCATGGTCTAAATACGAATATTCACTTTTAGAATGCCTTAGTGCTTCAGACCTAACAACAATTGAAATAGCCTTTAACAGTAAATTCAGCTTGATAGACAATGATCTAAAATCTATTTTCAACGAATTCTGTAAAAAAACATTAATCGGGGAACCCTCTGAAGTATATATAGATGGTATCAAGGAAATACAGAAAATCATCTAAACACATTCTAGCTGGTTTTATTTCTACCAGTCTATTTTTAAGTAGCTGTTCTCAGGTAAAAAATCAATCGGATATTGTTAATAGTAAGCCTGCAATTAATACTAAAATTGTATTTACAAAGGATAGCTTAAAAGCTACAATTATAACCGATACTAATTTATCAAATTTTGATGAACTTATGCTACAAGCCCAAACTCCCCTAACCGCTAAATATCTATTTAATAAAGTATATCCAAACATTCATGATTCTACTTTGGTGGTATATTCGAAAGAGCTTTCAGAAAATATACCTGAGAGCTTTTTCAAAAGATCTATTACCGGTTTCAAAAAAGACGGAGAATTACTGCAATTCACATTTCAAATTGATACTGCATTTATATTTCCAATAATCAAGAACGATATAGTCAAGTTTACCAAAATAGGATACCTTCACTCAATGTTTAATATTGACCCTGTTGTTCCAAAATTTGATGAATTAACACCTACTACTAAATTACTGCTACCCATAGAAAGTCTCAGTTTTCCATCAAAAGCTTCCAGGCTTCCAAACGCGCCAAGAAGCTATCGATCCGGTATACATAGAGGTATAGATTTTTTTTCTAATTGGGGAACGCCTGTGAGGTCTGTTGCTGATGGCGTAATTATTAGATCGGATTTATCCTACAAAGAAGTGTCACCAGATTTTAGAAAAGAAATGCTCAAACGCGCAGCTACACTTGATCGAACCCCTTCTGATATATTCAATGAGCTACTCCTGGGACAAGCTGTTATAATTGATCATGGCTTTAAATTGTTCGCTGGATACAGAGCGATCACTATTTATGCACATTTATCTAATATCGATTCAAATATTCAACCCGGCTACATTATAAAAGCGGGTGAATTTTTTGCAATGTCAGGTAATTCTGGAACAGAGCCAAGTACATTAGGTACTAGAAAAGAGTCGCATTTACACTGGGAACTTATTTTACAAAACTCTGGGGGAGAATATTATTTTGGTCGTGATCTTGATTATGAGAAATTAATCGCTGCTCTTGACAGTCTTTTTCAGAATTAAGATTGCACCCTTTTAAGATTACTTGAAATAGTTTCATCGTTAGGCAAAATCTCTGATGCAAGCTCATAACAAACTCTGGCTTTTTGTTTATCTCCAGATAAATAATAAACGCTACCAAAATAATCAAGTATCAACCCCCACCGCCTTCTAACGCCTTCTTCATTTTGCTCTAAACTATTCACTTCGCTAATTAAAAACTTTTTTATAGTAGGATTATTGTGCTGACTATAATGGAGACCAGCATAGGCAAGAGCTTTTATATCTATATCGTCATATTCAGAATAAGCTTTTAATTTTTCTATAACACTAGTATCGAGGAATTCCATTCCTGGAGAAAGGTATCGTTTAATAAAATAGCTCAAATTATAAAATTGACCCATTGGGTGAAAATGTTCTGGTTGCAATAAAATTTTTGCAGCATCCCCGCCCATAGTCGTTTCATTTATTTTTAGCCTATTTGCAATAACTGGATGAAAAGGTTTGATTGGTCCATACCAATCTTCAACTATTTGCTGCAGCTCAGGTTCAGACATATCTGAATGACATTGCTGACACGCTGAATCAAACCCTTGCGATAAATCAAATTCAGGTCGAGGTATAGATATCGTGTGATCTGATCTACGGTATTTAATCTCATCCCCAATCGCTACGTGCTGTCTAGATGGCATGTGGCATGCTATACAGCCACTACCCTCAGAATCCTCTTCATGGAAGGTATGTGCTGTTATATCAAGAGATTTTGTCACATGACATGATAGACACTGATTATCGTCAAAACGGTCAATTAAGGCATTTCCTGCAAAATCTTGATAATCATTACTATGCGGGTTATGACAGCTCGTACAATCCATTGATCCGCTTATATAGCAATCGCTATAAAGATGATTTAGTGAATAGCCAAACGTTTTGACCCTACCGTTTACACCAAAAGGGTTTTCATTACCCAGTAAGGGTAATTTTAATGAATAAAATTCATGGAGATTTTCGCCTGGCAGATAATCATCCCGCAAAGGAGTTTTCACGGCATGACATTGAAAGCACATATCTAAACTCTTATCGGTACTTAAGCCAACAGCTGAGACTAAGCCAATATCTGAAGTAACTATACCACCAACAATATTTGACATAATAGTAGAATGTTTTTTTGCAGGACCATGACACGATTCACAATTAATTTCGAGTGATGTGAACTTTACATCATAAACATCGTTTATTTTTTTTGCTATTATTTGACTTCCGTGGCATTGTTGACAGTTAGATATATCACTTATTTCACCCAGTGCGCGGTGCGGTGGCCAATTATATAAATCATCAAGCTTTAGTTCTTCATTAATTTTAACCCATTTTTCGTCATTTTTAAGTTGAACAAACCATGTATTCTCATCTTTACTATAATCAAATGGTAAAAAACGGTAGGTTCCATCAGTAAATTTACCAAAAAAAGTCTGTGTCCCACCCCCGTACATTAACCCTTTTCCTACTACTGCCTCGACTTCAATTGTTTCGATTAAATCACCATTCGTATTCATCATCCTAAATTGATAGACTTCATTAATTTTTTCTGGAAAAACAATGGCATCACTTAATATAATAGGATCTGCATTAAACGGAGCAATAACCGCTGAAGGGTTTGGAGTTCCACCAGCATTAGCATGTGTTGACCCTTTCCATTGGTCATAAATATCTGCATGACATGCTTGACACTGATTGCTACCGATAAAATCAGCAAAATTAACATTTGGTATTTTGGGTGTAAATCTGGGGAATTTTTGGTTTGAGGTATCCGAACAGCTAGGTATTAAAACTAGCGCACAAACAAAGAGAATGGAAATTAAACGCCTAATAATCATGAGCATTAAGTTAATATAAAAAAAAAGCCCTGCACATTTAAAATATGCAGGGCTTTTTAAAGCGTCATCTAGTTATATCTAGAATCCAACGTTAAGAGTGAAAACTGAACTTGCGTCAAAACCATCAAATCCCGTTGGAATATATGCGTAATCAATAGATGCATTAATTCCTAAGTATCTTTGTAGGTATACAGTTCCACCGAACGAAACACCATCGTACATGTTGTCAATCTCTACTTTACTAGAAGATTCATCAACAGTAGTAGTTCTGGAGTCATCAGTACGTTCTACAGTTTCCATTTCTAAAAGAAAACCACCGCGAACAGTTAAAAGACCAGGCAATGAGTAAGCACCCATTAACTTCATCTTGTCTTGTTCAAAGTTGTTACTTTCGTAAGTACCAGCAACTTGTAGTCCTGGCATTACATCATAAGACATACCGATCTCAAATAACATTGGTACGTCAAACTCAGCAGGTTCAACTTTTAGTAATTGAGTTAAACGATCAGTACCAACTTCGACTGCTTTTGTTAATAAGCCTGAACCCTCGTAGCGCATAGGTCTACCAAAGTTTCTTACGGCAACACCAACGTCTAAGTTAGCGACATTTAGAAAGTCTTGGTATTGAACACCAGCATCAACTGTCATTGCATTACCTTTAACTCTTCTAAAGCCTTCTGAGGTTGTATTAACTGTAACACCCATAGATGTCTTTGCAGACATCATACGAGAGAACGTTAAACCAGCAGTAAAATTGCTGGGTGAAAATTTCTCACCCGTTCCATCTGGTGCAAATACTGTAGTAACTGGGATTTCACCTACATCTAGCGATCTTACCGATACACCAAAGGAGTTCTTTCCAAGTTTTACAGCAGCTCCAGCAAACATTACTGACATGTCAGCAAAGTGTGAACGCTGTGAGAACGTTGTTTCTAGGTTATTAGTAGCTCTAGCCATTCCAGCAGGGTTCCAGTATGCTGCACCGACTCCAGTAGCCGTTGCAACAGCACCACCACCGCTTAAATAAGCAGCGCCCTGTGGTATGAGTAGAGACACAGCTGACGAGGTACCGTTTCGGGCACCACCAGCTAAGTCACCACCGTATTCGAATCTTCCCTGAGCCGATAAGGCATTTAGAGAGAATGCTAGTACAGCTGTGATCGCAATTATTCTTTTATTAATCATAATCATGTTATCCTTCTCGCCTTAAAAGCGTTTTGAGAATTCTTCTTCAGTGACCATTGCAAACTTCAATACCTTTGAAGTTCCAAGTGCGGGCATGTCAATGTGAATGACATACACGCCACTTGCCAATGGGAAATCGTTTGAGTTTCTCATATTCCATTTTTGATACTGTGTGGTAGTAGACTTCTGGAAGTTAGCTACCATAGTACCCGAAACGTTGAATACTTTGAAATATACATCTTGTGAAGTTGGAAGATGATTAAACGTTACATACTTAGGAAGAGGTAGAACGGAGTCTGTACCTTCTAGTTCATGACGTCCCATGTACGGATTAGGGAATACGTTTATCATTTTGACATCTTCTTTTGGATCTGAGGAAGCTTGCTTAGGAGCTTTCACTGTAAACTCATCAGTTAACTGATTTGTTTTATTAGTGTAAATCCTTAGAAGTGTTCCTTTTTCAGGTCCCATATTATTTTCACCAGCAACAACATCAATAGTTCCATCAGAAACGTCGTCTAGATTCCAAACGAACCAAACGTTACGTCCCATGACCTCTGAACCGGCTCCGCCATCGTAGTTACCACCATCTGTGTAGTTTCCGTCAGCATCTGGTGATCCACCACCAGCAGCAATAGATGCTGCTAACCATGCTTGATACCCTGCTTCACCAGGTGATGTATCAACTGGTAAGCGTGGATAATGCCAGTCAGTGTATGGGTCGTTTGCTCCACCAGAACCAGGATGATCTGTTGGGTGAAGACCGTATTTATCATCTTCATTAAAATCGTATAACCATGATACAAGTCTAAATCCGTTAGTTACATCCCACATTTCAAATGGAACTCTAAGTAACGAAGTAGTTGTATACGCTGCATACGCATAATTGTCGTCTTCATATGTGAATCTGTATTCGAAGTCGTTAGGAATAAGATACTTCCATCCACTGCCTCTAATGATTCGTGAAATCATGGTGTCATAAGCGTTGTTCGCCGCTCCACCACCATGGAAGAACCATGCAAAACCATCAGATTGGTTGACTCTACCAGGTGAAGTTGGTGGTACTAGGTTACCAAATCCTCCCCAGTCCTGAGTTCCTTGACAAGGTGCTTCTTCAGTACAGCTACCATCTTTATTAGCAACAACTGCAAATAATTTAAATGCATCTGGTGGTCCAGTAACTTTCCAAGACATACCATCAGCTGCAGGATAACCTGGGTCGGCATAAGTTGCGCCCTGATTGTATCCGCTTAGTATTTTATTGCTAGTTGTTACATCAGTAACGTTCCAAAGAAGTGTACCTGCTCCGTCATCTTCAAATGTAACTTTATAATCATGACCAGTAACAGCACCTGGATCAATGACTTCAACTCGTCCTTGACCATCACTGACACCAGCACTATGAGACATATCAAAATAATCTCCTGTATCAACTTCGTAAGCAGTACCTGGATTAGGTTTCTTAGGAGCGATAGTGGTTATTTGTAGAGATGACTCTAAAGATTTAAATGGTGCACCTGCATTATCTTCAAGATATGCATATGCAACAACACCGTAATAGTAGTCTCTGTCATTAGTAATCGGACGATTCTTAAGTGCATCATTAGTAAGTATAACTACACGGCTAATACCGCTGTCTGTACCCACATGTTGAGGCTTATCAAAGAATAGACCAGTTGCGCCATCAAGTTGAGGCTCACTAATCACTTTAACACCATTTACTACGTCATAAATAGCAACTACAATACCATCTGCAGCACTCGCAGTAGCATTTGGTAGTTGGTAAACTTTATAACCTTCAAATTTAAAGCCTGCTTGATTATAAGTTTCCGACTGTGCGTAAGCAGCAGCTTCAGCCCAGTTTAGAGTGATGTATCCATCGCCTTCAAATACTGAAACAGTAGGTGCAGGTGGGGGATTTGGAAGATTAAAATCATTATCATAAGCAAACTGTGCAAATTTATCATTGTACTTTAACACAGCAACAGATGAAAGGTTATTAATTCCAAGACCTCCAATAAGACCAACAACAACATCCTGTGTGTCATTGATGACCATTTCAAATGGACCCGTATTCATAACTAATCTACGGTCTCCAGGAGGGAGGATAATACCATCTACCCAGCCAGTAGCTGTAGTAGGGTCACCTGCCAATACAAACTTTTCCGCGTATCCAGTAATTGGATCAACGAATGGTTCTTGTGTTGGATAACCAGGACGTGGAAGGTAACCTTCCATTAGGTTAAACCACTGCAATGTACCATCGTATACTCTAGTTGATGGGTCACTCACTGAGGATCCAGCAGCAAAGTATACAAAGCTAGTCATGCCTAGGGTATCAAGTACACCATCACCATTGACATCAACCTTGGGTCCTTCAAGGAAGTCATAACCTGCAGCAGGAACTGGACTACCAAAAGAACTTAAGAATTGGTCATCAAAAGTATTACCATTGTACACATATCCAAGACTTAAGCTGGTATCAGCTCCTACATAGTCATCGGTATATGTACCAAGGTCAGGGTCTGACCACTGTGTAAAGTATACTGTATCGAGCTTCGCATCAGCTGGGCCGCCAGGCAGACCAGTGTAAATCATACGAGCACGTTTAAACATCATACTTGAAATTGGATTCGAAAATGGGAAATCATATCCCCATAATGTTAATTGCATTTCAAAACCAACAGGAGGTGATCCCCAGCCGCCTTCAGAAACACTCACAACACCACCTTCAGCATATTCATCTGGTAGGTCGTTTGCAACAGTCCATACAGTTTGGTCTGCGCCAGGAATTCCTGGAATATCTCCAACCCAAGCGTTAGTCTCAGAACTCCATGTACCAGGAGTGTAGGCACCATCACCATTTGCGTCATGATAAGGTGCACCTTCACTTGCTGGCCAGTTGTTCCAGTCTTTTTCGTACTGGGCTTTGTCGGCAGTGATCATTGCTTCAGTTACATCAGCAACAGCAACGTCACGTAGAATCGAAGCGTCAACCGTTAGGTCTCCTGTATTCCAATCCTTGCGAACTCTCCAGACCTGCTGATCACGATAGTTCTCAGCATAGTCTTTGGTTTTGATTTTTCCATTGGCATCGCGCAGTACTTTACCAGCTTTAAGACCAGTATTGTACATAGAACCGTTAACACGAACACGTGGAAGACCATCTCCAGATCCATCCGTTAGGATTTCTCCGGTGGTAGCATCCAAGCCGTATTTATCAGTTGCTTTCACACCCCATAGAATTCCTTCAGCAAAAATCACACTTCCCATACCCTTTGGGTAATTACCGGCAGAGCCGTGAGAAGTACCATTCCACTGGAAGAATCCTTGGTTTTCCATTTGGATTTTCCAACTATTAATGTTAAAAAAAGTAGATGTTGGACCGTCGTCCGCCATTCCAGACTTCGCTAGTCTTCTAGCATCTGTCTTTCCTGCTTTCTTGTCTCCTTTGATCTCCTCTGCTTGAAGCGCTGAGGCAAAGATAAACAAGCCGGTGACTGTCCAAGTGATCGATTTTTTTAAGTTCATAAAACTCTCCACTTTATTTCTTAGCATCTTCAAACCACCCTAGAAGGAGACTTGGATACCTGTTTTAAATTCACGAGGAATACCGAACAGATCGAAACTATGGTCATTCAACCAGTGGTTACGATTTGCTAGGTTAATTTCCCTATACATTTCTACATACTCAGGTCCACGACCTTCAATAATTAATGAGCTTAGATCTGGATCATTCAAGAACCCGTCATCATACGCGTCACCGGTACGGTTATATACGTTAATGATGTGCTGTGTGTTAAGCAAGTTTGTAACGGTTGCATAAACCTTTACGTTTGCTACACCAGGTACTGCGAATGTTTTCTCTACACTAAGATCTAAATTGAAAAAAGATGGTGTAGTAGATGAATTTAGCGCTTCTAGCGGGGCACGGTTACGTGGGTCATTGTCAGAAAGCAATGCACCTTCACCAGCATCACGCTGTCCCATTGATCCATCAGATAGTGTATATGGATGTCCACTATTGTATGAAGCAATAAGGTTCATTCCTACGTTATCCGTAATAACATTACCAGTGCGACTAGTTCTAAAGTCAAGAACTGCACTCGCTTGGTGACGTTGATCATAACGGGTTGCGCTAATCATGGTTGACTTACCCCAGCCAATTGTACCTAATGTTGGGTAAGAGTTCAATCCACGAACATCTTGGAAAACGTAGTTGGCAAATAACTGTACGTTATTAACGCGAGATGATTTGAAATCAACTTCGACACCGGTTACGTTTGAAAAGTCAGTATTTGTATAAACAGTATGATCTCTCATTCCGTATTCGTTCATTCCGGCACCTTGACCAGGAATATAAACATCGCGACTTACTTGATCCTCAGGATTACGTGTGAATACCGTAAGGTCAATAGATGCGACGTCACCAATTAGAGTACCGTATCCAACTTCGAATTTGGTTTCTCTAGTTGGCAATAGACCCCAAGAAGACGTTCCACTAGCGCGACTGCGATAGAGGCGATTCATGGGAGCCATTTGAACATACTTACCATAATTTAAACGGAAAGATGATTGATCTGAAATTGGGAAACCTAAGCCAAGTCTTGGAAGGATATATGTTTGAGTTGGCATATCCTTAAATCCGTACTGTGCATTATCGGCTGCTACAATTTCATAATTACGATCTAAAGGTGGATTATTCCAGTCTTTAAGATCTACGTTTGCTTGGTTGATAGCTTCATAGCGAACACCAGCATTTACGATAAGATCACCTGCTTCAAACTTGTCATTGACATACATTGAGAAGTTCCAAGGGTTGCGAGGCTTATCATATTCATTCTTTTGAGGATTTTTGTCCCAATCGTTTCCAAGTGGATCATATCCAATGAATGAAGATAGACGAGCTTCGGTTACCTCTGTGTAGGCTCTTTGTGTTTGGTTTGCAACTGCATCGTAAAGAGTCGAATCTAAACCAATCTTAGAGTTTAGAGAATAACCACTAAATGAATAACGTTGGTATGAGTAATTCATATAATCACCACCAACTTTTAGTTCATGCTCACCAAGCTGTGTTACAAACTCAGCATCAAAGCCAAAATAGCCATCACGACCTTTGCTGTATCCACCGCGTCGTTGTCCGTCGCGCTGTAAGCGAAAACCATTAATATTATAATTTACTGGTTCGGTATAGCGACCTTGTCCAGCAGCAAATGAATCTTGACCGGGATCACCAAAGTGATTTGCCCAGTTTGAATCAACTTGAGCAACCGCATCACGATCACCCCATGCTAACCAATCACTAATTGTACTCTCACCACCTAATTCGAAATTAGATGATCTGCCATCAGCAGTAGTAACCTTACCTTTTTCCTTGAAAGCTTTATCATAAGTTTCATAGAAACGGCCCATCATTCTAAAGTTTGAACGAACGTAAGTGTTCGTACTCAAGAAGTAAGTTGCTTTCAAATTAATAAGATGATTGCGAGTTGTGGTTTCGTGTCTTCTAGTATTAAACATACTTTGAACAGGAAGACCAGCATTCTGATAGGTATCAGTGGTAAATGTACCAGCCAAACGTAGAACGAGTGGATTCAGATCGTACTGAAGGGTACCATTAAAAGACATATCCTTTGAGGTGTTATCAAAAGCATAATTCTTATTTGAGCCTCTAATCATATCACCAGCGTCTGCTGTAGGATCATAAACACCATCATGATTAGCGCCGTCCGTAAAGGTGTAGTTATCACCTTCATTAAGCACAACATAATCATGAGAGGTGGTTAATCCACCTACTTTATCTCCAATAGCATTTCCGCCCGCAATTGTGAAAGGGGTAAACCATCTACTTTGATTTGAATAATTATCAGTAGAAGTCATTCGAAGTGCACCAAAATAACGAATTTTATCGCCAATAGGTCCTTGAACTGTAAAAGTCATGTCTTGATCGCCCGTTGCAGACCATGGCTCACTAGCAACATCACCAGCCATATTTTCAAGCAATACAGAAGCAGAAAACTGACTTCCACCAGTCTTGAGCGACTGTTGAACGATACCAGCAGTAGCACGACCTACGCTAGCGTCAAAACCACCAGTCTGAACCGCGATAGCCTCAAGAGCTTCTGGAATTGCATTGGAAACAACTTTTCCACCTGCACCAGCCATTGAAGCACCTTCAAGAGTATAACCAATTTCCTCAGAGCGACTACCTCTTACGTGTAATCCGTCATGCATGCTAACCACACCAGCTTGACTTGCAACCATAGAGGTTACATTTCTTACTGCGTAGTTATCTACCGCTTCGGAGTCCATAGTTCTCTGAACGTTCGTTGCTGTAACCTCAATCAAGGGCTTCGCTGCTGTAACTTCAACAGTTTCACCTTCAACTGCAGCGACTGCAAGTTCAAAGTCTTGAACGGATGTTAGACCAATGGAAACACGAACATTTGAAACTATTTGGGTTTGATAACCAATATAGTTTACCTGCATCGTGTATATACCAGGTTGGACGTCAAAAATATAATACGTTCCATCTTCGCCAGTTGCTGCACCGCTAGATGTTCCTTGAAGAACAACGTTGGCACCAACCAAAGGTTGACCATCTGACGTAACGGTACCACTAAGTTTTCCAGACAAGTTCTGCGCAAACAGACCTGCTGTTAAAATAGTAGTCAAGAACATTATTGTGAGTTTTTTCATTATTTTACTCCACTTAACTGTTACTTATTTAGTTTAAATAAAAATTTCCTGGAGGAAGTGACATATATGTACGTTACTCGCTGTGACGCAATCATATCACACTTACCTCTACTTAGGAACCTAATATTTATTTTCAATATTGTACAGCTTTTTTTTTAAAAAAATTTACTAGGGGGTTTATTTGGCTTTTACAGAGGATTTTATTGAGGGTAAAATATAATAGAGTAATTAAAAATTTATTATTTAAAGAAAAAATTGTCCTAATAGTTTTACGTATTGAGTAAAATTGTGACCAGCATCCAAGAGGCCATCCCTATCATTATAATATTCTCAATCAAAGTTGCTCTGGTCAGCGGCAACTGAATTGCAGTCCCCATGCATGCACATTGAACAGATTTTTTTTGCATAAGATTGTTTACAACTCCAGCAGTTGTAGCCCCCAATACAGCTAAAGTTATTAGCAATGCATGCAAGATGTGCTCACCCCAAAGCAGATTAATTCCAAGATAAACCTCAATAAATGGATAAATCCAACCGTACCCCATAAATACCTTGGCTATAGGGTCGTATCGCGAAAATGCAGTAGGAAAATTGCGATAATCAATAAATTTGAAAAAACTAAATACGATATAAAATAATCCCATAAAATCTGTCATAAACTTATTAATAGTGAAATTGGAAATATTTAAACCCAACGATCCGAACAGTATATAAGACAATATTATATAGAGAGGAACTAAATCGTAAAAAGATTTTTCTTTTTTAGGTAAGATTTCTTCGCTTTTTTTTTCTTCAACTAGCGAAGCAGTGTACCCGCTTTTTTTTATAGCAAAAAGGATTTCATTTGGATCAATATCAGCGCTGAATTGTGCAATTCCAGATTCTAAATCAATAGTGAAATAGTTACTATCTATCAATTCTTTGAGTGCGTTTTTAATTGTCTCGATACAAGACCCGCATGTCATTCCGTCAATTTTTATAGTGGCCAAAAAAAATTCCCTTATTTGTTTAGCGTATAAATAATAAGTTTAAAAATAATATGTTCAATTTAAGCACAATTATACTAACTAGGTGAATCACTAAAATGGAAAAACAGGCGTTCATAACCGGAGGCTCTGGTCATGTTGGGGCAAATTTAATACGCCAGCTGATAAATGATGATTGGAAAGTGCGTTGTCTCGTAAACAAAGACATACGCGCATTTGCAGGATTAGATATTGAGCTTGTCGAAGGCAATATTCTAGATAGTCTTTTTTTAGAGGAGAAAATGTGGGGGTGCTATGCTGTATTTCATGCAGCCGCTATTGTTGGTGTTGAAAATATTAACGCGGAGGAAATGGAAAGGGTAAATGTTCAAGGCACTAAGGCAATGTGTAATGCCGCGCTTATGTCTAAAATTGAGCGGTTTATTTACTTTTCTAGCATCCATGCATATGAGCAAAAACCTCTTGAGGGTGTATTAAATGAAAATCGAATATTGGTTTCAGATTCAAGATCCTCACAATACGACCTGACAAAAGCTAGGGCAGAGAATGAAGTTAATGAGGCACACAAGAAAGGGTTGCACACGGTTATTTTAAACCCCACCGGTATTTTAGGTCCTAACGATTTTAAACCAAGCAGAATGGGGCAGTTAATTACAAATATAATGAATCAAAAAATGCCGATTACTATTAATGCTGGCTTTAATTGGGTGGATGTAAGAGATGTTTGTTCTGCAGCTATCGAATCTGTGGACAAAGCGAATCCAGGCAATAATTATATACTCAGTGGAAAATGGGCATCATTTCAAGATCTATCAGAAATTGTTTCAAAACAAATAGGTAAAAAGACAAGATGGGTAACGCTTCCATTTTGTGTAGCGTATCTATATTTACCTTTTTCATATTTATTTTCGAAAATTTTTTTAAAACGACCCCTTTTTAGTGTGGGAAGCTTACGGGCACTGGCTGTACAAGCAAGTCCATTAAACAAAAAAGCGCGAGACCGTCTTGCATTTGATCCAAGGCCACTTGATGAAACAATCAAAGATACTATAGATTGGTTAGTAAAAAATGATTTTTAGTGAAACACAATTTAATCTATTTATTTTTTCCTGGCTTGCGCTTGCATTGTGTGTTTTTATAGTACTTATGTTTGTAAATGCTCCTTATGGTCGACATTTGAGAGCGGGCTGGGGGATTAGTATTTCGGCTAGGCTTAGCTGGATTACAATGGAATCACCAACTATTGTCATTATGAGCATATATTTTTACAATCACTTTTTTATCTACAATAGCGGTGATTTGATTGGCATACTATTTTATTTAGTATGGATGTCCCACTACGTCCACAGAACTTTAATTTGGCCATTTCGAGCGCAAATAAATAAAAAAAAGATGCCGATATCAATAACTCTATTTGCAATTTTTTTCAATAGTGTTAATACAAGCATTAATGCAGAAGGATTATTTGGAGTTTATTCGTCATACACTGACGATTGGATCAACAGCCCGCAATTCATATGTGGTATATTATTATTTACAGTTGGGTTCTGGATAAATATTTCTTCAGATAATATTCTTTTCAATTTAAGAAAGCATGCTAGCGATGAATATGTTGTTCCCATGGGCGGATTGTACAGGTGGGTGTCATCTCCAAATTATTTAGGTGAGATTTTAGAGTGGATTGGGTGGGCAATAGCAACCTGGTCTTTGGCGGGTTTTTCTTTTGCATTTTGGGTAATAGCAAATCTTGCTCCTCGAGCAAGATCAAATCATTTATGGTATTTAGAAAATTTTAATGACTATCCTAAAAAAAGGAAGAAATTAATTCCCAGAGTCTGGTAATAGGTATCAATAGCTATTAAAAGCTATTGACTTGGATAAACAATGATATGTAGTATTTATTATACGCGTAAATTATAATCTTAAATCAGGAGTTTAATATGCAAAAAGGAAGTGTAAATAAAGTATTGCTAACTGGGCATTTGGGTGGCGACCCAGAAACAAGGTTCACGCCATCCGGGGCAGCGGTAGCTAATTTTAATCTTGCAACGAACGAATCGTGGAAAGATGCAAATGGTGAATACCAAGATAAAACGGAATGGCATCGCTGTGTCATGTTCGGAAAATCAGCAGAATTAGCAGGCAATTTATTAAAAAAGGGTCAGTTGGTTTTTACTGAAGGAAAGCTTCAAACCAGAAATTGGGAAGATAAGGACGGAGTAAAGCGTTATACTACTGAAGTAGTGTGCGAAATGTTTACAATGCTAGGCAGAAAAATGGATAATGAAAACAACCAATCTTCAGGTAGTTTTAGTAGTCCTGAACAGAAGATTGAAGATAAATCAGATGATGATGATTTGCCATTTTAGCATTTATTTATAATTTTTTAATTAAACCAACTACTAGAATACGTCATTGTGAAAATAGATAAACTTGAAAAAGACATCGAAGATTTTTGGGACGCAAACATACTCCCAACGTTAACCGATTATATAAAAATTCCAAATAAGTCCCCTGCTTTTGATCCAGATTGGAAACAAAATGGACATATGGATGCAGTGCTAGCTCTGGCAAAGAAATGGATAGAAAAATTTCAGCCTGATGGTAGCACAGTTCATATTGAAGAAGGTGAAGATAAGACTCCAATGATCATTATTGAAATACCTGGAGAAAGAGATGGAAATATTTTAATGTACGGCCATCTTGATAAACAGCCCGAAATGGAAGGCTGGAAGGCTGGTTTAGGCCCCTGGACCCCTGTATATCTTGATGATAAGCTATATGGGCGCGGCGGAGCGGATGACGGATATGCCCTATTTGCATCTTTAGGGTCAATTTTATCATTGAAAACTCAAGGGGTCAAACTACCTAGAATAGTCATATTGATAGAATTTTCTGAAGAAAGTGGCTCACCTGATCTGCCCTATTACATGGATCACTTCAAAGACACTATAGGTAATGTTGATTTGGTTATTTGCCTGGACTCTGGAGCGGGGAATTATGAACAATTTTGGTCAACAGTATCATTAAGAGGTATGATTTCATGTAATTTAAAGGTTGAAGTTTTAAGCGAAGGTGTGCATTCTGGTAATGCTAGCGGCATGGTGCCTTCATCTTTTCGTTTAATTCGACAATTAATTTCTAGATTAGAAGATGAATCAACGGGTGAAATACTCGTTCCTGAATTACATTGCGATATTCCAGACCACCGATATGCTGAGGCTGATAAAATGGCATCAGCTCTTAATGGAGATTTTGGTTCATTTCCTTGGCATGATACAACATCACCAATGACTAAAAATAGTTTAGATGGATTAATTGGTCGAACCTGGAAACCTACACTATCAGTTGTTGGTTCAGATGGAATTCCTTCCATTCAAAATGGGGGAAATGTTTTACGTCCATATACTAAGCTAAAATTGTCATTTCGTCTACCTCCAACAGTAAATTGTAATATTGCTATGAATACGGTTGATAAGGTTCTCAGAAAAAATCCTCCAAATCATGCTTCGGTATCGATCGATTGGGATGAACCTGCAAATGGTTGGAATGCACCAAAACTTTCAAAATGGCTCGAAGATGCAATTGAAGAAGCTTCGCAATCATTTTACAATAAACCGGCAATGGCAATGGGTGAAGGAGGAACAATACCTTTTATGGCAATGTTAGGTGAGCAGTTTCCAGCAGCTCAATTTGTTGTAACTGGCGTGTTGGGTCCAAACTCAAATGCTCACGGTCCAAATGAATTTATTCACATACCATTTGCAAAAAAATTAAGCGCTTCTATTGCATTCATTTTAGATAGATACCCATCTTGACCCCGGAAGAGCGGCTAAAAAGATTTAAACCCCGCCCCTTTTGGGTAAGATATTGTGTTCATTACCTTACTATGTTTTTGGGTAGTATCTTTACCAAAACCACTATAATTGGAAAAGATAATTTACCCAAAAAAGGGCCGTATATACTCGCAGCAAACCATTTCAATGTTTTTGATCCACCGTTTGTTATTTATGCAATTCAAAAACCAATCAGCTTTTTAGCTGCGAGCGACACTAAATTCACATTAGTTGAGTATTTTGCATTGTGGTTGTACGGGTTCATACCAACAAATAGATCCAACCTTAACCCCTCTACAATTAAGATGTCAAAAAAAGTTTTGAATAGCGGTGGTTTGCTTGGGATATTTCCTGAGGGTGATACTGAAAGCGATCAACTCAGAGCACCAAAAGCAGGTGTAGTATATCTTTCTGCATCCCAAAAAGCATCAATTGTGCCTATTGGTGTTTATGGTTTGAAGAAAAGTCTTTGGTATTATTTATTTCGAGGAGTAAGACCGCACATTGAGATAAAAATAGGTAAACCATTTGGTCCATATACTTTATCAAAAGATAAAATAAATAGAGAAAATGAATTAGTTGAAATTGGAAATATAGTCATGTGTAAAATTGCTGCACTGCTTCCAAAAACAACACATGGAGTGTATTCAAATGATCCAAAAGTTGAACAATATAAAAAAGGCAATGAAAATTAAGTTTTTAAAAATTAATTTGTGCTTTAATCACAACAAAAAAATGCCAGCTTACTTACTACTATTTACGCTTCTTTTTTCAGCAGATGATCCTGTCCTTATTTCAATATTTGATGAAGCAATCAAAAGAGGTGTGCCTAAAGAATATTTAGAAAAGACCTTTAACAAAGAAAATATTATTGTTCATGAAAAAATTCCTGAGTTTTTTGCTAAACCCTATGAAAAAAAAAGCTGGGGTGTTTATAAAAAAATTTTTGTTACACCTAAGCGAATTGAAAGTGGCATAAAGTTTTACAATCAATATGGCGGGGACTTGCGAACAACTATTTCAAAAAATAATGTTCCCGTAGACCCTTTTATTGTCCTAAGCATTATAGGAATTGAAAGTAATTATGGACTTAATAAAGGAAGGTATACTGTATTCAATGCACTTTATACACAAATTTTACGAATGCCCAAAAGATCAAAATGGGCAAAGAGGCAGCTTGTAGATTTTTTAGTATTATGCTACGAAGATAAAATGTCACCCCACTCAATTCAAGGTTCCTATGCAGGAGCATTTGGCTATGGACAGTTCATTCCATCTAGCTTTATTTCGTATTCAATTGATGGAAATAACGATGGAAAGCGTAGACCTTACGACTGGGAGGATGTATTTGCTAGTATTGCAAACTACCTAATAAAAAATGGCTACCCAACTTCAGAGTATAATAGTGATAAAGTTTACAAATCAATTTATGCTTACAATCATGCTGACAATTATGTAAAGGCTGTTTTAGGGTTAAGCGAAGAAATTAAGAAGGGTGTTGAGAAAAAATGAATATCATCTATCAATACTTGATAATGAATTGTAATTTTTAATATTGAGTATGATAAAAACAAATTCCAAATCTGTTCGAATTGAAGTAAACCCGAAATACTTGCCATCAAGATCAGACCCCTCAAAACGTATCTTCTTCTTCTCGTATTCTTTAAAAATTAAAAATATTTCTGGTGAAACTGTGCAATTACAATCTAGATATTGGAATATCACAGATGGCAATGGAAACGTAGAAGAGATTAGAGGTCCGGGCGTTGTTGGCAAACAGCCTTTTATAAAAAATGGCGATACTTTTGAATACACTAGTTACTGTCCTCTACCAACAGACTTTGGCGTAATGCACGGGCACTTTGAAATGATTACAGATACTGGTAAAAAATTTAAGACCAAAATAGCTCCTTTTCGTTTATCAATACCGTATTCGGTAAATTGAAATGATGAATAAAACAAAAATTATAGCAACAATCGGTCCTTCCTGCAGCGACAAGGAAACGTTGCAAGCAATGGTAGATAGTGGGGTCGGTACTTTTAGAATCAATATGTCACATGGTGACGCAGAGTCAAAAAAACAATTTTTTGAACTGGTTAAATCAATTAATCATCCGGAAGGTGGCCATCCTGCTATCCTTGCTGACTTGTGTGGGCCCAAGATTCGTATCATTGATATACCTGACAATTTTGAACTTAAAAACAGTGATTCTGTTATAATCTCTAATAAAAAAGGCTTGGGGGAAATATATGTAACGAGCGCAATATCCCTGTCTAGTGTAGTTGCTGGTTCAAAAATCTTAATAAATGATGGAAAAGTTCAACTAGAGGTTAAAAAAGTAATTAACGATAATTCTTTACAATGCATAGCTCTTATTGGTGGAGAAATACAAAAAGGTAAGGGTGTTAATTTTCCAGGTGTGTCTTTAGGCGTGCCTGCTCTAACTGATCAGGATAAAGAAGATCTTAAGCTTGCGCTTAATGAGGGTTCAGACTGGATTGCTCTTTCTTTTGTAAGAAATGCTAACGATATTGATGGTGTCCATGAAATTATGGATAATTTAAATATGCGTCTTCCTGTTATGGCTAAAATTGAAAAGTGGGAAGCGTTGGAAGACTTAGTGAATATCACTAAACGATTTGACGGTCTTATGGTTGCGAGAGGAGATCTTGGAGTTGAAATTCCTTCGGGAAAAGTACCGGCTGCACAAAAAGAAGTTATTGGCT
>Ga0209631_10001300_pt1 | contig 32032 bp, 28 predicted proteins | sample COG_08_FD_184752 | JGI IMG/M metagenome (GOLD analysis project Ga0209631, IMG submission 184752) | Pelagic Microbial community sample from North Sea - COGITO 998_met_08 (SPAdes) (version 2) | ecosystem: Environmental > Aquatic > Marine > Neritic zone/Coastal water | place: Helgoland, sampling... | reverse complement strand
TTTGTGTTTTTTGTCATTTTATATGTATAATTTGAATATGGAATTTACCAAGTCTTTAATAAAAGGCAAATTAATCAAAAGATATAAACGTTTTTTTGCAGATGTTGAATTAAATAAAGAGATAGTTACAGCTCATTGCCCTAACACTGGCTCCATGATGGGTCTTCTAGATGAGGGTAATGATGTTTTTTTATTAAAAAACGATAATCCCAAAAGAAAACTAAAATATGGTTTAGAAATTATTAAAGCTCAAAAAAATCTTGTTGGTGTTAATACTCATATGGCTAACAAGATTGTTAATCACGGTTTATCTAATAACTTAATTAAAGAATTAAAAGATAGTGACACAATTAAACCAGAAGTGTTTTTTAATAAAGAAACCAGATTTGATTTCTTAGTTGAGAAAAATAAACAAAAAATTTTTGTAGAAGTCAAAAATGTCACTCTTTTTAGGGGTAAAAAAACTGCTGAATTTCCAGATGCAATCACTACCAGGGGTTCAAAACATTTACTTACCCTTATTGATGCCATAAAAAAAGGTTATAAAACTTACTTAATATTTTTAGTTCAAATTCAAAACATGGAAAATTTTAAAATAGCTAGAGATATCGATAATGAGTATTATAAGAATTATCTTGCTGCGAAAAAAGCAGGTGTTAATTTTTTAGCTTACAGGTGTAAAATAAGTTCTAAAGAAATTTTAATAGATAAAAAAATAAAAATTATTAATGAGTAACTATTCAGAAAAATTTGATAAAATGAGAATTGCAGGTAAACTTGCTGCTCAAACCTTGGATATGTTAACAGAAAACATTAAAGAAGGCATAACAACTGCTTACATTGATAAGCTAGGTTATGAATTTATAAGAGATAACGGTGGATACTCTGCTCCACTTTATTATAGGGGATTTAAAAAATCTCTTTGTACTTCTCTCAATCATGTTGTTTGTCATGGGGTGCCCTCTGAAGATAGAATTCTAGAAGATGGAGATGCTGTAAATGTTGATGTGACCGCTATAGTTAATGAACATTATGGGGACACTAGTAGAATGTTTTGTATAGGAAAAACTCCTGTGAAGTTAAATAATTTAATCAATACAACTTATGAGTCTATGATGAAAGCGATTAAGATTTTAAAACCTGGGGTTAAACTAGGTGATATTGGTTATGAAATTCAATCCTTTGTTGAAGAAAAAGGTTTTTCAGTTGTAAAAGATTTCTGTGGTCATGGAATAAGCACTACATTTCATGAGCCACCAAATATATTGCATTATGGAAGAAAGAATACTGGAATGGAATTAAAACCAGGAATGACTTTTACAATTGAACCAATGATTAATGCGGGTAAATTTGGTGTAAAAATGCTAAATGATGGCTGGACTGCAGTTACAAAAGATAAATCTTTATCTGCACAATTTGAGCATACATTGGGAATTACAGAAAATGGTTATGAAATCTTTACAGAATCTGCTAAAGGTTACTCAAAGCCTCCATACTTATAATTAATGATTAAAAGATACTCGCGAAAAGAACTTACTGATATTTGGTCAGAAGAAAATAAATATAAAATTTGGCTAGATGTAGAGGTCGCTGCTGCACAAGCAATGGAAAAACTTGGTCAAATACCAAAAGGAGTATCTTCAGTTGTAAGAAAAAAAGCCAGAATTAATGTAAAAAGAATTCATCAAATAGAGACACAAGTAAAACATGATGTGATTGCTTTTTTAACATCTGTTACGGAAAAAGCTGGAATTAAAGCAAGATACCTTCACCAAGGTATGACTTCATCTGATGTGGTGGATACAAGTTTTAATATTCAATTAGTCCAATCAGGTAAAATAATTCTAAAAGATTTTGATCAGATTTTAAAAGTACTTAAGAAACAAGCTAGAAAATATAAATTCACTCCTTGTATGGGTAGAAGTCATGGTATTCATGCAGAACCAATTACTTTTGGTTTAAAGTTAGCTTCTTTTTATGAAGAATTTAAAAGAAATAGAAAAAGATTAGTGGATGCAATAGATGAAGTCTCAACTTGTGCAATATCAGGTGCTGTTGGAACTTTTGCCAACATCAATCCAAGTGTTGAAAAACATGTTGCCAAAAAACTTAATTTAAAAGTAGAGCCTATTTCAACTCAAATAATTCCAAGAGACCGTCATGCTTTTTATTTTTCAGTTTTAGGAATAATTGCTGGTTCTATTGAAAGAGTTGCTATTGAAATTAGACATTTACAAAGAACTGAAGTGTATGAATTGCAAGAATACTTTTCTAAAAACCAAAAAGGTTCTTCAGCAATGCCACATAAAAAGAATCCAATTCTGAGTGAAAACTTAACTGGTTTAGCAAGAATGGTTAGAAGTGCTGTGATCCCTGCCCTTGAGAATATTGCTCTCTGGCATGAAAGAGATATTTCTCACTCAAGTGTTGAGAGAAATATTGGGCCTGATGCTAATATCACAATAGATTTTGCATTGGTAAGATTAACAAACATTTTAGATAATATGATTGTTTATCCAAAAAAAATGTTAGAAAATTTAAATATTACAAAAGGATTAATTTTTTCTCAAGAGTTGATGCTTGAATTAACAAAAACAGGTTTAAGTAGAGAGAAATCTTACAAAATGGTTCAAACTTATGCAAAGAAATGTTTTGCTGAAAACTTGGATTTGTTTAATGTTATTCAAACTGATAAGTACATAATGAGCAAGATTTCACCAAAAAAATTAAGAACTATTTTTAGTTATTCTAAGCATTTTAAGAATGTAAATTTAATCTTTAGAAGAGTATTTAAATAATGAAAAAAGGTAAAAAATTATACGAAGGAAAAGCTAAAATTATATACGCAACATCGGATAAAAATTTAGTTATTCAATATTTTAAAGATGATGCAACAGCATTTAACAATCAAAAGAAAAGTACTATTGAGGGCAAAGGTGTTTTAAATAATAGAATTTCGGAGCATATTCTCTCAAATCTATCTCAAATAGGTATTAAAAATCATTTAGTTAAAAGACTTAATATGAGAGAACAAGTAATCAAATTAGTAGAAATTATTCCAATTGAATTTATTGTAAGAAATGTTGCCTCTGGTTCAATAACTAAAAGATTGGGAATTGAAGATGGTACAGTTCTCAAAGAACCTTTACTTGAATACTGTTTAAAAGATGATGCACTTGGTGATCCCCTAATTGCTGAAGAACATATTTATGCATTTGATTGGGCTAGTAAAAAAGAAATTGAAAAAGTGAAAAAAATGATTTTAAGAATTAACGATTTTATGATTGGCATGTTTAGAGGAATTGGAATTAAACTAATTGATTTTAAATTAGAATTTGGAAGAATAAAGATTAACGGTAGGAATGAAGTGATTTTAGCAGATGAGATAAGTCCTGACACATGTAGATTATGGGACTCAATAACTGACAAAAAACTTGATAAAGATAGATTTAGAAAAGACCTTGGGGATTTAATTCCAGCTTATACAGAGGTTGCAAAGAGATTGGGAATTCTTCATGAACAATCAAATGTATCTGCAGTAAATGTTACTCAATTATCATCAGTTAAAAAAAAAAATAAATGAAAATTTCAGCAATAATAACTCTTAAACAAGATGTTTTAGATCCTCAGGGTAAGGTCATTCATCAAACTTTAGATGGTATGGGTTTCAAAGATATTAATGAAGTAAGACAAGGTAAATATTTTGAAATTGATGTTAAAGAAAATGACCCAACAAAAGCTAAAAAATTAGTTGAAGATATGTGTAAAAAACTTTTAGCTAATCTTGTTATTGAAAATTACAAAATTATTGAGACACAATAATTAATGAAATCCTCCGTAATAACCTTTCCTGGTTCTAACTGTGATAGAGACATGGATGTTGCGCTTAATAAGTTTGGATTTAAAAATAAGATGATTTGGCACAATGACATTGAGTTACCTAAATGTGATTTAGTCGTTCTACCAGGTGGGTTCTCTTATGGTGATTATTTGCGTTGTGGTAGTATGGCATCAAAATCAAAAATAATGCATTCGGTTATTAATTTTGCAAAATCTGGTGGTTTAGTTCTGGGAATTTGTAATGGGTTTCAAATTTTAGTTGAAGCGGGTTTGGTTCCAGGAGTTTTATTAAGAAACAAATATTTAGAATTTATCTGTAAAAATGTATTTGTAAAAATAGATAATAAAGAAAACACTTATTTTAAAAATCTTGATAAAAGTATTTTTGAATTTCATATAGCACATAATGAAGGGAATTATTTTTGTACTGATGATCAACTTAAAGAAATTGAAGATAATAACCAAGTAGCTATTTATTACTGTAATGAAAACGGTCAAATAGAAGAAAAGTTTAATCCTAATGGATCTATTAAGAATATTGCAGGCATCTTTAACAAAGAAAAAAATGTTTTAGGAATGATGCCCCATCCAGAAAGAATGATTGATACAAGTTTATCTGGAGAAGATGGATCTATATTTTTTAAAAACTTAATTAATAATATTAAATAATGCTGGTAAACGAGAAAATAGCTATAGAGCACGGACTTAAAGCTGAAGAATATAAGAAGATTTGTAATTTATTAAAACGAACTCCAAACATGACGGAACTTGGGATATTTTCTGCAATGTGGAATGAACACTGTTCTTATAAATCTTCCCGACTTCATCTAAAAAAATTACCTACAAAAGGAAAAAAAGTTATTCAAGGTCCAGGTGAAAATGCTGGGGTAATTGATATTGAAGATGGAGATGCAATAGTCTTTAAGATTGAGAGTCATAACCACCCTTCTTTCATTGAGCCATACCAGGGTGCAGCTACTGGAGTTGGTGGGATTATGAGAGATGTATTCACTATGGGAGCTAGACCCATCGCTAATTTAAATTCTATTCATTTTGGTTCGCCACAGCACAAAAAAACAAAAAATTTATTAAGAGGTGTTGTTCATGGAATTGGTGGTTATGGAAATTGTATGGGAGTCCCAACTATTGCAGGACAAACTTCTTTTGATAGTTCTTATAATGGAAATATCTTAGTTAATGCAATGACTTTAGGATTGGTAAAAAAAAACAAAATCTTTTATTCCAAAGCTACAGGTTTGAATAAACCAGTTATCTATGTTGGGTCGAAAACTGGTAGAGATGGGATACATGGTGCAAGCATGGCTTCAGCAAGTTTTGATGATAAGATAGAAGAAAAAAAACCTACCGTTCAAGTGGGTGATCCTTTTACTGAAAAATTACTCCTTGAAGCTTGTTTAGAGTTAATGGCTGGTGACTCAATAATTGCAATTCAAGACATGGGTGCTGCTGGGCTGACTTCATCAAGTATTGAAATGGCTTCTAAAGGAAATTTAGGTATTGAAATTAATTTAAATAACGTTCCTTGTAGAGAAGCAAAAATGACTCCTTACGAAATCATGCTTTCTGAAAGTCAAGAGAGAATGCTAATTGTTTTAGAGAATGGAAAAGAAGAATTGGCAAAAAAAATATTTGATAAATGGAATTTAGACTTTGCAATAATTGGCAAAACAACAAGCTCAAAACATATTGAATTATTTTTTGATGATAAACAAGTTGCCAATATTCCTGTTGATACATTAGTTGAAAATTCTCCAATGTATGATCGTAAATGGAAAAAATCTAAACTACCTAAAAAAAATAAGATTAAAAAAGAAAGTTTAAGTAATTTGAAAATAAAGGATGTATTAAAAAAAATTTTATCAAATCCTAATATTTGTAATAAAGAATGGATTTGGCAACAATATGATCATACCGTCATGGGAGACACTATTCAAAAACCAGGTGGAGACTCTGGTGTTGTTAGAGTCCACGGAACGGATAAAGCAATTGCAGCGTCAGTTGACTCTTCAGCAGTATATTGTTGGGCACATCCACTGACTGGAGGCAAACAGGTTGTTGCTGAGAGCTGGAGAAATTTAATTTCCGTTGGAGCTACACCAATTGCAATTACTAATTGTTTAAATTTTGGCAGTCCTGAAAATGAGGACAACATGGGTGAGTTTGTTGAGTGCGTTCAAGGTATTGGTGAAGCAAGTAAGTATTTAAATTTTCCTGTAGTTTCTGGAAATGTATCTTTTTATAACCAAACAAAAGAAGTTGGAATAAAACCAACTCCATCAATTGGTGGTGTTGGTTTATTGAAAGATTATAAAAAAATGATAACTATGGATTTTAAAGAAATTGGTAATTTGGCTTTAATCATTGGAAAAACAGAAGGTCACGTTGACCAAAGTTTATTTGCTAGAACAATATTGGATGAAAAGAATGGACCACCTCCAGAAGTTAATCTTTTTAATGAAAAAAATAATGGAGAGTCTTTATTAGAACTAATTGAAAAAGGATATATTAAAAGTGCTCATGATATTTCTCTAGGGGGTATAATTACTGCTATTAGTAAGATGTGTATTAAAGGAAATAAAGGTATCCAATTAAAAAAATCAAAAAATTTATTGAATGAAATTGAATATTTGTTCTCCGAAGATCAAGGTAGATATATAATAGAAATTAGTCCCAAAAACTTAAAAGTAGTCACTAAAATTTTAGATAAAAATTCGGTTCATCACGAAGAATTAGGTATTATCATAGAGAAAGAAGTAATTATTAATAAAAAGACAATAGTTACAATTGACGAATTAAAATCTTATAATACAAATTGGTTAAATAACTTTATGAGCTCATAATGGCAATGGATTTAAAAGAAATAGAAAAGTTTATAAAAGAGGCGATGCCAGATGCTTCTGTTGAAATTCAAGATTTGGCAGGTGATGGAAATCATTATTCAGCAACGGTAACTTCTTCGCAATTTTCAGGTAAAAGTAAAATAGAACAACATAAAATGGTTTATAATTCGTTGAAAGGCAGAATGGGAAACGAATTACATGCTTTAGCAATTAAAACAAAGGAACAATAATGGACAATCAAACTAAAGATTTAATTCAAAGTCATATAGATAACAGTGAAGTGTGCTTATTTATGAAAGGAACGCCAGATGCTCCACAATGTGGATTTTCAATGGCTGTTACAAACATGTTGAAAATTCTAGAAGTTAATTTCCAAAGTGTAAATGTTTTGGAAGATCAAAAAATTAGAGAAGGAATTAAAATTTTTAGTGACTGGCCTACTATTCCGCAGCTTTATATTAAAAAAGAGTTTGTTGGTGGGTGTGATATTGTAAAAGAAATGTATGAAAGTGGTGAATTAAAAAAAATTCTTGAAGATAAAGGAATTAATTTTAAAAAATAATATTATCTTGAATAATATTCAATAACTAAGTTTGGTTCCATAACTACTGGATAGGGAACTTCTTCAAATTTAGGAACTCTAACAAATTTAGCTTTTTTATTTTTTTCATCCATTTGAATGTATTCTGGGGCTTCTCTTTCTTTGTTAGCAAGAGCGATGTCAATAATTGCTAACTGCTTAGATTTATCTCTAATCTCTATAGAGTCTTCTTCTTTAACAAAGTAACTTGAAATATTTACTTTTTTACCGTTAACTCTTACGTGTCCATGATTAATTAGCTGTCTTGCAGAAAATACTGTTGTTGCAAATTTTGCTCTATAGATTACTGCATCCAATCTTCTCTCGAGTAATCCAATTAAATTTTCACCAGTATCACCTCTAAGCATAACTGCTTTTTTATAAATATTTCTAAATTGTCTCTCGTTAATATTTCCATAGTAAGCTTTTAATTTTTGTTTAGCTTGTAATTGAGTTCCATAGTCAGATGCTTTTCCTTTTCTACCTTGTCCATGTTGTCCAGGACCATAATCTCTTTTATTAAAAGGACTTTTGGGTCTACCCCAAAGGTTAACCTTTAATCTTCTATCAACTTTATGTTTAGAATTTAGTCTTTTTGTCATTTGATAATGGGCTTTATAAACTTACACATCATTTTGTCAATCAACGTTTTTTACCTAAACTAGCAAATACACTCGATAATATACGAGTTTCTTTATCAGATAAGTCCATCTTGTAAAAAATGTTTCTTAAATTCTCTAGCATTATTGGTTTTTTTTCTTTAGGTTTAAAAAAGTTGATCTTATCTAAATTTGAGGTGCACAGACTTATCATAGACTGAATTTCTTTTTTTGATGCAGTTTTAATTTTTTTTGATTTATTAAATGGATTTGTTTTAATCCTTAAAATACTAGAAATAGTATGGGCAATGATGATGAGGCTATGTGAGAGGTTTAGTGACTTAAAGTTCAGATTAGTGGGTATTTGTAAAGTATAATTTGCATAACTAATTTCATTATTTGATAATCCTGAAGCTTCAGAACCAAATAGTAATGCTATTTTTTTTTTAAAATCAATTTTTTTTAAATCTTCTAGGGTAATATGTTTAATGTTTTTATTTCTAAACCTGGCAGATGTAGCGATTACAATATCTGCATCTCCCAAAGCTTGATCCAAATTATTAAATACTTTACTTTGATTGATAATATTTTTTGCACCCACTGATGTAGCAAAAATCTTATCATTTGGAAAAATAGGTCTTGGATTTATTAATATTAACTTATTAAAATCAAAGTTTTTCATTGCTCTGGCACAAGCACCAATATTTTCTGAAAGTTGCGGCTTGTGTAATATAAAAGAAATATTGTTTTTACTCATTTGATTAATCTAGTCCGTGGTTTCTATTATAAGATGAAATTTTTGAAGAAGTAATATCATTTAGGTACTTCTCATTAGTTTTCCATATTGAGACTTTTAAAGGATAGCATTTGGCTGTATCTGATGAATGTTCAGAACCACAGTCTCCTCCGGGACATGCTGACAATACTCCCATTAAGTTTGTTTCAGCAAAAAATTCTAAATAATCACCAGGTCTGACTGGACTTGATTTCATGAAATATTGCTTGGTATCATTAGTAAAACCAGTCAACATGAATACATTTAAAACATCGTGAACTATTTTTTCAGCCGTGGAAATATCTAAATTTTTTTCTTTAACTAATGCTCTAGTTAAATTTGAATGACAACAATAATGATAGTCATGACCTGATATTAACTTTGATGTATAGGGGTCACACCGAGTTCCAATTACATCATGAACTGATCCACCATCTTTATCATAACCATACCAATCTAAAGTATCCCAAGTGATTGTTGCTAAAGATCTAAGGTACGGAAAGCTACTAAACATTTTATCTCCTACAGAAATATGTGTACCGTAAAGGGCTCTTGTCTTTCCTGAATAAAACTTTTCATCAAAGTTATCCGCTTGAAAAAGATTCAAATCACCTACCTGAGGTCCTTCAACGCTTTCTATTCTAAAAAAATTTCCTGAACTTATTTCAAAAGTTTTTGCATCTCTTGCTGGAATTATAACTTCATCTATTTTTTTTAAATACTTTCTAGCTTCTTGAAGAATTTTTAAGTTTTTATCTTCTAAACTCTCATTGGGATAACAAATAATTGGTTTAGCCCCTGATCTTTTTTTAAAATCACCAGGCTTTTTTGAAAATTTTTTAACTTTCATTTAATTACTTGCGGGGGCGTCATCTTTAAAAAGTTTATAATCTAAACTGTCTACTAGAGCCTTAAATGAAGCCTCAATTATGTTAGTTGATACACCTATTGTGAACCAATTTTTTCCATTTGAATCTGTGCTTTCTATTGAAACTCTTGTAACAGCTTCTGTACCTGTATTTAAAATTCTAACTTTATAATCAACAAGTTTTAGATCTTTTAAATATTTTGAGTATTTTGCCAACTTATCGACATTTTGTCTAATTGCATTGTCTAATGCATTTACAGGACCATTACCCTCACCTTTGCAAATAATTTTTTCACCATCTACTTCTAATTGGGCTTTTGCTGATGAAATTATTTGTCCAGATTTATTTTTTTTAACTGAAACATCGTACTCAGTAATTGAGATATATCTTGGTATTTCTCCAATTATTCTTCTTGCCAATAGTTCAAACGATGCATCTGCACCATCATAACTATAGCCAATAAATTCTCTATCTTTTACTTCATCAAGTAATTTTTTTATTTTTGGATCAGTTTCCTCGATATCAATATTGATGCTTTTTAATCTTGAAATAATATTTGATTTTCCCGCTTGATCAGAAACAACTATATTTCTTGAATTACCCACTTGCTCTGGTTCAATATGTTCATAAGTTTTTGGATCTTTTTGAACCGCTGAAACATGTAAACCACCTTTATGCGAAAAGGCAGCTGCACCCACGTATGGCAGATGTTGATTTGGTTTTCTATTTAAAATTTCATCTAAAAGTCTAGAACATTCAGTTAAACTTTTAATATTTTTTAGTTTAATACCAGTCTCAAATTTAGATGAAAAATCTTTTTTTAAAAAAAAAGTAGGGATTAATGACATTAAATTTGCGTTACCACATCTTTCCCCTAAACCATTAATTGTACCTTGTATTTGACGAACGCCTGATAAAACTGCTGCTAAAGAATTTGCAACAGCATTACCAGTATCATTATGAGCATGAATACCCAAATTTTTTCCTGGTATATCTTTAGATACTTCTGTTACAATTTTTGAGATTTCATGTGGTAGTGTTCCTCCGTTGGTATCACATAATACTATCCATCTTGCTCCTTGGTCATAAGCTGCTTTAATACATGAAAGAGCGTATTTTGGATTTGCTTTATAACCATCAAAAAAGTGTTCTGCATCAAATATAAATTCTTTTTTTGATTTAACAAAATGTTTTGTACTTTCTCTAATATTTTCCAAATTTTCTTCATTGGTAATACCTAAAGCAACATCAACATGAAAATCCCATGATTTTCCAACCAAACATACTGCTGGAGTATTTGAATTCATTAATGCTGATAATCCTGTATCATTTTCTGCACTTCGGCCTGATCTCTTTGTCATTCCAAAACATGTGAGCTTAGAATTTTTAAAATTATGTTTTTTTTGAAAAAATTCAGTATCAGTTGGATTTGCTCCAGGCCAACCAGCTTCAATATAATCAACACCAAGATTGTCTAAGGCAGATGCAATTTTTGCTTTATCTTCAATAGAAAAATCTACTCCTTGTGTTTGAGCACCGTCTCTTAGCGTTGTATCAAAAATATATAACCGTTCTTTACTCATTTAAATTTCCAAATTGTTTTACCATCTTTATCTTCTATTAAAACACCTTTATCAAAAAGTTCATCTCTAATTCTGTCAGCTTCTATATAGTTTTTATCTGCTCTAGCTTTATTTCTAAAATCTATTTTATTTTTTATCTCTGTTTCATTAATTGAGACTTTGTTTTTTTTATAGTTTTCCCATTGTTTATTGTCTTCATTTAATAAACCTATAAATTTACACGCTGAAATAAATAATCCTTTATTTTTGCCTTTACTGGCATTTTCATAAAGCTTATGGAGATTAGCAATATATCCAGGGGTATTTAAATCTTCATATAAAGGTTTTAAAACTTCTTCTGTTACTTGGACAGATTTAACATCTGGTGAATAAACACGATACCATTTGTCTAAAGTATTTTGACAATCATTTATTAATTTGTCATTCCAATCTAACGGTTGCTTATATTGTGCGCTCATAAGAGCTAATCTCAAAACTTGTCCACTAATCTTTTTTCTAAAATCTTTTATTTTAAGAATATTACCTTGAGACTTAGCCATTTTTTCATTGGACAAAGTAATAAAAGCATTATGAACCCAATACTTTGCAAAAATTTTTGAGTCATTTGCACATCTAGATTGAGCTATCTCATTTTCATGATGAGGAAATATTAGGTCTATTCCGCCACCATGAATATCAAATTCATTTCCTAAAAATTTTTTTGACATCGCTGAACATTCTAAGTGCCAACCTGGTCGTCCTTTACCCCAAGGAGAGTCCCAAGAGGGTTCATCTTTAACAGATGGTTTCCATAAAACAAAATCTTCTGAATTTTTTTTGTTGTCACTTACTTCTACTCTTGATCCAGCTATCAAATCTTCTAGTTTCTTATTTGATAATTTTCCATAATCAGAAAAATTTTTAACCTCAAAATAAACATGATTATTATTTTCATAAGCAAAACCTTTTTTGATTAATTGATTTATCATTTCAATCATTAGATCAATGTGTTCGGTAGCTTTGGGTTGATGAGTGGGGTTTTCACAATTCAAAAACTTACAATCTTCAAAAAAACTTGATGTTACTTTTTCTGTTAATTCTTTTGCAGATATTTTTTGTTCTTGTGATGATTTAATTATTTTATCATCGATATCTGTAATATTTCTTACATATGTTACTTTTGAAAAAGTATTCTTTAGTAATCTGAAAAGAATATCAAAAATAACTAGTGGTCGCGCATTTCCAATATGTGGATCATCATATACGGTTGGTCCACAAACATACATTCCAATATTATTTTTGTTTTTTGGAACAAATTGTTCTTTTTTATTAGTTAAATTATTTGTTAAAAAAATATCCATTTAAGTTGATTAAGAAATATACCTTATTTGATGATTTGTTAATCTAATTGATTAACTGGGAATTTTGCATACTGGAATAGGCTCCATTTTATGCAAATTTTGTTTTCTAATTTTTTCAAATTCTTTTCTATGGGGTGAATTTTCATTATCCATTGCATCTTCTAATTCTTTATACTTAAAACCAAGTTGACCTTCGTCGGTACGACCATCATCCCAAAGACCGTCTGTTGGAGGAGCATTTAAAATTTCTTCAAGTATTCCCAATTCCGCTCCTAATTCCCAAACTTCAGTTTTACTGCAATCAGCTATTGGTGAAATATCTACTCCACCATCACCATATTTAGTATAAAATCCAACACCAAAATCTTCAACTTTGTTACCTGTGCCTACAACAATACCTTTGTTAGCTGCAGCAACTTGATAAAGAGTGGTCATTCTTAGTCTTGCTCTAGAGTTTGCAAAACCATGTTCATTATCAAAATTACTTAATGTCACAGAAAATGAATCGAATAATTTATCTAAACTAATTGTATGAGCTTCTACATTTTTAAAATTTTTGACTAGCCATCCTTGGTGTTTTAAACTTAGATCATGTTGATCTTCTTTTTGTTTTATTGGCATAGTTAAAACTATTGTTTTTAAACCAGTCATTGCACTTAAAGTGCTAGAAACTGAAGAATCTACTCCACCAGAAATTCCTATGACTAAAGATTGAGCTTTAGACGGCATTTGATCAACGTATGTTTTGATCCAATTTGAAATATATTTAACTTTTTCTGAAGAATTCATGTTTAAAAATTTAACAATCTTTTGTTATAAAGCAATTGTCTAAGATGCCGCCTGAATAGCGTTTTTAGAATAGCTGCTATTCTTTTTAATCTCATCTGAAATCAAAAATGCTAATTCCAAAGCCTGATTAGCATTAAGTCTTGGGTCACAGTGTGTGTGGTATCTGGAAGATAAATCTTTATCAGAAATTTTTTGTGCACCACCTGTACATTCTGTAACATTCTGACCAGTTAATTCTATATGCAGTCCTCCAGCATAACTTCCTTCACTCTGGTGACATGCAAAAACATTTTTAACTTCTTTTAATACGCTATTAAAAGGTCTTGTTTTAAAACCTGTTGTGGCTTTAATCGTATTTCCATGACATGGGTCACATGACCAGATTACATTGAGCCCCTCTTTTTTAATTGCTCTGATTAATTTTGGTAAATGCTTGGAAACGTTATCATAACCAAACCTTGAAATAAGTGTAATTTTACCTTTTTCGTTCGTTGGATTAATCTTATTACATAAATTAATAAGGTCTTCAGCTTTTAAGGTTGGACCACATTTAATACCAATAGGATTTTCTATACCTCTACAAAACTCAACATGTCCACCATCAAGTTGTCTAGTTCTATCTCCAATCCAAACAAAGTGAGCTGAAGTATCATGATACTCACCAGTTGTTGAGTCTGTTCTTGTCATTGATTCTTCAAATGGCAACAATAAAGCTTCATGGGAGGTCCAAAAATTAACTGTTTTTAATCTTCTATTGAAATCTGAGTTAATTCCACAAGCATCCATGAAAGCCAAAGCATCAGCTATTTGATCTTCTAATTCGCTAAATCTTTTTGCTTCTGGACTTTTTTTAATAAATCCTAAATTCCAAGTATGTACTTTTTTTAAATCAGCAAAACCACCATGAGAAAAAGCTCTTATCAAATTTAAAGTAGAAGCAGATTGAGAATATGCTTTAAATAATCTTTTTGGATCTGGAACTCTGGAGTTTTCATTAAATTCTATTCCATTAATATTATCACCTAAGTAACTTGGTAGCTCTACTCCATCTTTTGTTTCAGTTGGTGCGCTCCTTGGTTTTGAGAATTGACCTGCAATTCTTCCCAACTTAACAACTGGTAAAGATGCAGAGTAAGTAAGTACTAAAGACATTTGCAACATCAGCTTAAATGTATCTCTAATATTATCAGGATGAAATTCTGCAAAACTTTCTGCACAATCACCACCTTGTAAAAGAAAAGCTTTTCCATCTACAACTTCTGCAAGTTGTTGTCTAAGATGTCTAGTTTCTCCAGCAAAAACAAGAGGAGGAAAAGTTTTAATCTTATTTAAAACTTGATCCAATTCCTTCTTATCCGGATATTCCGGGATATGTTTTACTGGATATTTTTTCCAGCTATTTATTTTCCAATTTTTCATATTCAACCTTAGATTGTTGTATCAGAGTTTTTTTTTTATTCAACGGTTACAGATTTAGCCAAGTTTCTTGGCTTATCTATGTCAAAACCTTTTTTAAGCGCTGAATAATAAGCCAATTTTTGTAAAGGAATTGTTAAGAGAAAAGGCAATAAATCATCATTTGTAGTTTCAACTTCTATTGTTTCCCAAATATTTTCAGACACTACTTCATTGGTGCTTTTATTTGTTATCAATAAAACTTTCGCACCTCTTGCAATTACTTCCTGCATATTCGATATAGTTTTTTTATAATAGTTATCTCTAGGAGCTAAAACAACAACTGGCATACCCTCTTCAATTAATGCTAAAGGACCATGTTTCATTTCACCAGCAGGATAGCCTTCTGCATGAATATATGATAATTCTTTTAGTTTTAATGCACCTTCTAAAGCGATTGGGTAAGAGTATCCTCTTCCTAAAAACATAGATCCTTTCGCTTCATTAAATGTATTTGATATTGATTGTATCTTGTTATCAGTCAATAATGTTTGCTCAACTAGTTTTGGTAACTTTTTTAAATCTTTTAGTTTTTCAATAAATACTTTTTTATCTAAATCATCATTCATTAATCCAAGCTTTAAGGCTAGAATATACAATATGAGAATTTGACCCAGAAAAGCTTTTGTAGATGCAACACCAATTTCAGTACCACAGTGTATTGGTAAAACAAACTCAGAGTCTCTTGCTATTGAACTCTCTATCACATTTACAACAGCACATGTTTTCATATGATTTTTCTTACATAAATCTAATGCAGCATAAGTGTCAGCTGTTTCACCTGATTGAGAAACAAATATGTACAAAGTGTCTTTTTTAAATCTATTTTTTCTGTATCTAAATTCAGATGCTATATCTATATTTACATCTAAAGAAGTGAGCTCTTCAAACCAATACTTAGCCATCATGCATGAGTGATAAGCAGTACCACAACCAATTAATGTAATTGATTTAATTTCATTAATTTTCCAAGGTAAATTAAAAATATTTATATCGTCATTAGTTTTATCAATATATTCATTGATACCATTTTTTAATGTAGTGGGTTGCTCCTCTATTTCTTTAGCCATAAAATGTTTATAGTCACCTTTGTCATACTTTTCCTCATCTAAAGATAATTCTAAAACTTTTTTATTTATTTTTAACCCTTCTTCATCAAAAAATTCAACATGATCTTTTTTTATGACACAAAATTCTCCATCATTTAAATAAGTAATTTTATTTGTCATTGATTTAAGCGCATAAGAGTCGGAACCTAAATAATTTTCATTAGGACCATAACCCACTGCCAAAGGAGACCCTCTTCTAGCTCCAACAATTAAATCAGGTTGATCTTTAAATATAACTCCTAAAGCAAAACTTCCATGCAAAGTTTTCAAAGTTTTTTGAATAGAATCTACAATATTTTCTGATTTTAAATATTCTGTAATTAAATGTACAATAACTTCTGTGTCTGTCTGTGATTTAAATTTATGACCTTTGTTAATTAAAAATTTTTTTAATAAAGTTGAATTTTCAATAATACCATTATGAACAACAGAAACATTTTGAGATGAATGTGGGTGAGCATTTACGCTATTTGGTGAACCATGAGTTGCCCATCTGACATGTCCAATGCCAATTGAACCTTCCATGTTTTTGACTAAAGAACTTTTTTCAAGATTATCCACTCTTCCCTCTGACTTCACCTCGTTAATCAAGCCACTATGAAGAGTTGCAATTCCTGCTGAGTCATAACCTCTGTACTCAAGTTTTTTTAAAGAGTTAATTATTGTAGCAGAAACCGGTTTGCTACTGTTTATACCTATAATTCCACACATAATTATTTTTTTTTTCTTTTATAATTTTCAATGTTTGTTTGTAAGCTTCTAGTTAATGCCAAAGATCTTTTTTTAACATTCTTTGTTATTACTGAACCAGCACCTACAATGCTATTTTGACTTAATGTTACTGGTGCAACCAAGGACGAATTGGACCCAACAAACACGTTATCCTTGATTTTTGTTTTGTTTTTTTTAATACCATCGTAATTACAGGTTATAGTTCCAGCACCAATATTCACTGATTTACCAATCTGGCTATCACCGATGTATGATAAATGATTTACTTTAGATTTTTTACCAATAGTACTTTTTTTAATTTCTACAAAATTTCCTACTTTAGAACCTTCTTTTAAAATTGTACCAGGTCTAATTCTTGCATAAGGACCAATATCAACTTTATTTTCAACTTTACAATTTTCAAGATGAGAAAAAGATTTTATATTAACATTGTTTCCGATTTTTACTTTTAATCCAAAAACAACATATGGCTCAATAGTTACATTCTTTCCAATTTTAGTATCATTTGAAAAAAAAATTGTATCAGGTCCAACCATTTTTACTCCTGACTTTAAAAATTTATTTCTAAGTTTATTTTGAACTTTTTGTATATTTAATTCTTTCATCTATGAAATTCTTTATATTAAGTATATATGTTTCTTAATTCACAAATTATTTCTTAAAAATACTTTTAATTATGAAACAAAAATTCACAATTCTTTTTGATTTAGATGGTACTTTGGTAGATACAGCGCCTGATTTAATGCGAGCTCACAATCATGTAATGAAAAAATTTGGATATCCTACTAAATCTACTGATGAAATTAGAAATTTAGTTGGTCAGGGTGCTGGTGCAATGCTTGGAAGATCTATTTGGGGACAAGCTAAAAAAGAATTTGGAAAAGTCCAAAATGAAAAAGTTAAAAAAGAAATGGTTACAGACTTTGTTGATTTTTATGGAAAAAATATTGTAAATGAAAGTACTCTCATTAATGGTGTCAAAGATTTCTTAATTTGGGCCAAAGAAAAAAATATTTCAATGGCTGTTTGCACTAATAAACAAGAACATCTTGCTGTTGATCTTTTAAAAAAAATTGGTATCTATGATTTTTTTGAGTATGTGGCTGGCCACAACACATTTGATTATTGTAAACCTGACCCAAGACACTTAACATCTGTTATTGAAATTTTAGATGGGGACCTTAAAAAAACTTTAATGATTGGTGACAGTGAAACTGATGCTAACGCTGCAAAAGAAGCAGGTATTCCCGTAATTTTATTAGAGGATGGTTATACTGAAAAAAATACAACTGAAATATATCATAATCACTTGATAAAAGACTTTATAGGTGTAGAAAAGATTATATTAGAATATCTTTAAGATTGATTATTTTTTTTTAACTATTAAAAACAATTTCGTAAATTAGGAGTTATTTTGATAGTACATAAAGTAAAAGTTTATCCATCTAAAATTCACTTACCTAAAAAAAATCAACTTGCATGGAAAATTGCTGAGATAGCAAGTGATAATTCAAAATTAAATAAGGATGCGGCCGAAATGGTAATCAATAGAATTATAGATAACTCTTCAGTTGCTATAGCTTCACTTAACCGAAAAGCAGTAATTTCTTCCAGAGAGATGGCTTTTAAACACTCTAGAAAAAATGGTGCTACGTTATTTGGTGTTAATAACAAATTAAGATTTGATTGTGAGTGGGCTGCATGGTCTAATGGAACTGCCGTGAGAGAACTTGATTTTCATGATACTTTTTTAGCTGCAGATTATAGTCATCCTGGAGATAACATTCCCCCATTGATAAGTGTCGCACAACAAAATAAAAAAAGTGGTTTAGATCTTTTAAAAGGGATTATTACTGCTTACGAGATTCAAGTGAATTTAGTAAAAGGTATTTGTTTACACAAACATAAAATAGATCATATAGCTCACCTAGGTCCAAGTGTTGCTGCAGGCCTTGGAACAATGTTGAAGCTAAATACTGAAACAATTTATCAAGCTGTACAACAAGCGCTGCATACGACAATTTCTACTAGACAATCTAGAAAAGGTGAAATTTCAAGTTGGAAAGCTTATGCTCCTGCGCATGCGGGTAAACTTGCAATAGAAGCTGTTGATCGTGCGATGCGTGGTGAAGGTGCACCAAGTCCAATTTATGAAGGTGAGGACAGTGTAGTTGCTAGAATATTAGATGGAAAAAAAGCATTATATAAAGTTCCATTACCCAAAAAGGGTGAAACTAAGAAAGCAATACTTGAAACTTATACGAAAGAATATTCTGCTGAGTATCAATCTCAAGCTTTAATTGACTTAGCTAAAAAATTTAAAAAAAAAATACAAAATTTAAATAAAATAAAAAAAATTGATATCTACACAAGTCACCATACGCATTATGTAATTGGTACTGGAGCAAATGACCCTCAAAAAATGGACCCTAGCGCAAGTAGAGAAACCTTAGATCATTCAATAATGTATATATTTGCAGTTGCTTTAGAAGATGGTAATTGGCATCATATAAAGTCATACACAAGATCTAGAGCTAAAAGAAAGAGCACAATAAGAATTTGGAGATCAATTAAAACTCATGAAGATAAAAAATGGACTAAGAAATATCATGATCCAAATCCAAAAAAGAAGTCATTTGGTGCTAAAGTGGTTATAACTTTAAAAAGTGGAAAGAAAATAATTGAACAACAAGATAGAGCCGATGCTCATCCCTATGGATCAAGACCTTTTAAAAGGCAGAACTATATTAATAAGTTCTTAACTTTAACTAATGATATTTTGGACAAAAAAGAAAGTGAAAGATTTTTAAAAATTGTACAAAATTTAAAAAATTTAAAATCAGGACAGTTGGATAAACTAAATATCCAAGTTAAAAAAAATAAACTTAAAAGAAATCTAAGGAAAGGGATTTTTTAATGCACTTTGTTGAAAAAGAACCAAGTCAAAAAAGAATAGATTTTGTTAAAAAAATAAAATCAAATAAAATTTTAAGAGTTCCTGGTGCTTATAATCCACTTACTGCAAAATTAATTGAAGAGATAGGATATGATGCCGTTTATGTTTCAGGTGGTGTAATGGCTAACGATCTTGGTTTCCCTGATATCGGATTAACTACGTTACAAGATGTAAGTACGAGATCTTATCTAATTTCAAGAGTAACAAACTTACCTACAATTGTTGATATAGATACAGGCTTTAAATCTTGTAAAGAAACAATTGAAACTTTTGAAGAATTTGGAATTACAGCTGTGCATTTAGAAGATCAAATTGAAAGAAAAAGATGTGGCCATCTAAATAACAAAGAATTAATAACAACTGATGCTATGGTTAAAAAAATTAAAGAATGCGTCACTTCTAAAAAAGATGAAAATTTTAAAATTATTGCAAGATCCGATGCCAAGAGTGTTGAGGGAATTGATAAAATGATCGAAAGATGCAAAGCTTATATTGATGCTGGTGCTGAAATAATATTTCCAGAAGCCTTACATGATGAAAAAGATTTTGAAAAAGTAAGAAAAGAACTTTCATGTTATTTACTTGCAAATATGACTGAATTTGGAAAGTCTAAATTATTCAACTATAAAGAGTTAGAACAATTTGGTTACAATATTGTAATTTATCCAGTAACTACGCAAAGATTAGCCATGAAAAATGTTGAAGACGGTTTAAGAGACATTTATGTAAATGGACATCAAAATAATATTATTGATAAAATGCAGACTAGAAAAAGATTATATGAGCTTGTTGATTACGAAAAATATAATAGTTTAGATGAAAAAATTTACAATTTTAATACAGATGGACATGAGTAATGAGTGATGACATAAAAAAAGGTTTGCTTGGAATAGTTGTTGATGAAACTGAAGTTTCTAAGGTGATGCCTGAGATTAATTCTCTTACTTACAGAGGTTATGCAGCTCAAGATTTATGTGAAACATGTAAGTTTGAGGAAGTAGCTTATCTTATTTTAAATGGTGAGTTGCCAAACAAAAAACAATTAAAAGATTTCGAAAAACAAGAACGAAAAGAAAGAAAACTTTCTAAAACATTATTACAAGATATTAAGAAGTTTCCAAAGAAAGCCCATCCAATGGATGTTGCAAGAACAGCCGTAAGCATTATGGGTTTAGAGGATAAAGAAACTAAAGACAATTCACCAAAAGCTAACATGAGAAAAGTAATGAGAATTTTTGCTAAAACTCCAGTTGCTTTAGCTGCTTTTTATAGATCAAGAAAAGGAAAAAAAATTATACCTCCAAAAAATAATCTTTCTTTTTCAGAAAATTTTTTTCACATGTGTTTTGGTAAAGTGCCAAACAATGACATTGTTAAGGCATTTGATGTTTCTTTGATTTTGTATGCAGAACATAGTTTTAATGTCTCAACCTTCACTGCAAGAACAATAACTAGTAGTTTGTCTGATATTCATGGTGCAATTACAGGAGCTATAGCAAGTTTAAAAGGTCCGTTGCACGGAGGTGCAAATGAAGAAGTAATGCATATGATGCATAAGATCAAAAAACCTGAAAATGCAAAAAAATGGATTAATGATGCATTAGATAATAAAGATGTAGTAATGGGGTTTGGTCACAGAGTGTATAAAAGTGGAGATTCTAGAGTACCAACAATGAGAAAATATTTTGGAAAAGTAGCTATGATTAAGAAAGACAAAAAATTTGAAAAAATATACGATATTGTTGAAAAAGTAATGATTGAAAGAAAAGACATACATCCAAATGTAGATTATCCAACTGGTCCTACTTATCACTTGATGGGATTTGATACTGATTTCTTTACACCTATTTTTGTAATTTCTAGAATAACTGGTTGGTCAGCGCATATAATTGAGCAACATGCGGCCAATAAATTAATTAGGCCCTTAGCAAGTTACAAGGGAAGTCAGCACAGAAAAGTTATTGCATTAAATCACAGATAAATAAATTTTTAATCTAAAAATTGGCTACAAATAATTCGTTTAGATTTATGAACAGTGTTTGTGTCGGACTTTATCACCTCTACGTTTTTAAAAATTTCTCTAAAATATTCCGCTCTAATTGTATCAAAAATAATTTTTGTTTTTAGTTTTGAAACTTTTTTTAAATACCCTTTATATAAATCAAAATCATAATGATAATCTAAAGATAATAAAGAAATAATTATGTCAAAATTTATTTCTGGTAAATTATCATTATCATAATCAAATATATTAATTTGACTCTCATCCATAGAATTTTCTGTTAAAAATTTTTTCTGTAAGTTTAGATCGTTATATGCTTCGTTGTTAGTCGTTCCACCCCATCCATACTTAACTTTTTTAGAAACATAATTTTTTTCAATAAAAAAAAAATTTTTATTTTTAAACTTTTGGTTTATAATGAGTTCTAAACCACCAACACCAGCTCCTATACTTAGAAAATGATTATCGTTGGGTTCAATGAATTTTTCTATCGTAGAAAATTCATTTAACATAATATTATAATACTTTTGACTTATGATATTTGGCTTTAAAAAATATTTAGTTATAAAACTTGAAAATATATATCTACCAAATAATTTTCTAATCTTTTTTAAGATGGGGCCGATTAATTCAATTCTTTGTAAAACAATTAGTCTTGCTACATTTCTTGAAATGATAAAAGGTTTCACCAAAAATTGTTAACTAAATGCTTCTACCCAAGTACCTTGTGTCGATGCTTTAGAGTATTCTGTAGCACGTCCTTCAAAGAAATTCATATGTTCAACTGCATTTAACATTGTATCAAGCCATCCTAGTGGATTTTTTTGAACATCATAAATTGCTTCTAAACCAAGCTGTATTAATCTTCTATTAGCAATAAATCTAATGTAATCTTTAACTTCTTTGGCAGTTAAACCTTCCATTGGACCCATTTCAAAAGCTAAGTCAATAAAAGCATCTTCATGTTCAATTATAGTTCTACAAGCTTCATAAAGTTCCTTTTTCAATTTTGGTGTCCAAATTTCAGGATTTTCATTTATGAACTCTTTAAAAATTCTTATCATTGAATTGCAATGAAGAGTTTCATCTCTAACAGACCAAGTAACTATTTGACCCATACCTTTCATTTTATTGTGTCTAGGAAAATTTAAAAGTATTGCAAAACTTGCAAACAATTGTAGTCCTTCTGTAAATGCACTGAATACAGCAACTGTTTTTGCAATGTCTTCTTTAGAATTTACATTAAAGCCTTGCATATAATCATACTTGTCTTTCATTTCTTTATATTTCATAAAAGCTGAATATTCAGACTCAGGCATTCCAATTGTATCTAATAAATGAGAGTAAGCAGCAACATGAACTGTTTCCATAGAGGCAAAGGCAGTCATCATCATTAACACTTCTGTTGGTTTAAATACTGTAGTGTAATGTCTCAAATAACAGTTACTTACCTCAACGTCAGCTTGAGTAAAAAATCTAAATATTTGGGTTAATAGATTTTTTTCTGATTGAGATAAATTTTTTTGCCAATCTCTAACATCATCACCTAGTGGTACTTCTTCTGGCAACCAGTGAATTCTTTGCTGAGTTAACCACGCATCATAACACCATGGATATCTGAAAGGTTTATAAACTGGATTTTCAACTAGTAATCCCATTTTTTTGGGCTTAATTATTTCGTTATTTGGTGCTTTAATTTTTTCTATTACTGACATGATAGACACTCCTCGTATTCTGGTTGTTCGTTTGATTGATTTTCTTTAGATTTATATACATTCGCAATCACATCTGTTGACTTGGCATCATTGATATTTTCTGCTCTTTGGATTGATTTTGATCTACAGTAATAAAGACTCTTTAAGCCTTTTTTCCAAGCATCAAAATGAATTTTATGTAATTCTTTTTTATGAACATCTGCAGGTAAAAATAAATTAACTGACTGTGCTTGAGATATAAATGGTGTTCGATCTCCACTCAATTCAATAATCCATTTTTGATTTAATTCAAAAGCTGTTTTAAAAACATCTTTTTCTAAATTAGTTAAAAAATCTAAATGTGAAACAGATCCTTGATTGGTTGTTATTGTAGACCATGTTTCATCATCATTTTTGCCATGACTATCTAAGATCTCTTCTAAATATCTATTTCTAACATTAAAAGATCCTGACAAAGTTTTATGTGTGTAACTGTTTGCAGCTACTGGTTCAACACCAGGTGAGGCACCACCACAAATAATAGAAATCGAAGCTGTAGGGGCAATCGCTGTTTTATTTGAAAATCTTTCTTGATAACCATATTCAGCTGCATCCGGGCACGCACCTCTTTCTTTTGCTAAATCTTTCGATGCTTTATTTACTTGTTCATCGATTTGTTTAAAAATTTTTTTATTCCAAGATTTAGCCATCACAGACTCAATTGGAATTCTATTTTTTTGTAAAAAAGAATGAAAACCCATCACTCCCAATCCAACACTTCTTTCTCTTTGGGCAGAATATTTTGCATCTTTAAATTGATCTGGTGCTTTATTGATGAAATCAGATAAAACATTATCTAAAAATCTCATAACATCACCAATCATATCTGGATCATCTTTCCATTCATCATACTTCTCTAAATTTAATGACGACAAACAACAAACAGCAGTTCTATCTCTTCCATCTTTATCAATTCCTGTAGGTAAAGTTATTTCACTACACAAGTTGGAAGTTTTTACTGTTAGGTTTGCTAGTTTATGGTGTTGAGGAATTTGTCTATTAACAGTGTCAATATAAATTATATAAGGTTCACCAGTTTCAATTCTTGCAGTTAATAATCTAATCCATAAATTTCTGGCAGATATAGTTTGTTGAACCGTTCCGTCGGCAGGACTTTTTAATGCCCACTGTTCATCTGTTTCCACTGCACGCATAAATGCATCTGAAACTAAAACACCGTGGTGTAAGTTTAATGCTTTTCTATTGGGATCTCCTCCTGTTGGTCTTCTCATTTCAATAAATTCTTCTATTTCAGGATGATCAATTGGAAGATAACAAGCTGCCGAACCTCTTCTCAAAGATCCTTGGCTAATTGCCATTGTCAAAGAATCCATCACTTTAATGAAAGGAATTATTCCAGAAGTTTTACCAACTTTACCAATTTTTTCTCCTATAGATCTTAAATTACCCCAGTAACTTCCGATACCCCCACCTTTAGCTGCCAACCAAACGTTTTCACTCCAAAGATCTAAAATACCTCCGAGACTATCTGATGCTTCATTTAAGAAACATGAAATTGGCAGTCCTCTTTTAGTTCCACCATTTGATAAAACAGGAGTTGCTGGCATGAACCAAAGATTGCTTATATAATTATAAATTCTTTGTGCGTGTAAGTTATCGTCTGCATACGAGCTTGCAACTCTTGCAAATAAATCTTGAAAAGACTCATTGTGCCCAAGATATCTGTCTTTTAAAGTTGCTTTACCAAAATCAGTTAAATTTACATCTTTAGAACGATCGATTTTGATTATGATTCCCCTATCATTTTGAAATAGTTCTGTTTCATTATTTAATGAAAATAAGTCAGGACGATTATCTTTTGTTGTCTCTTTAGCTTCTGGGGTATATTCAGAGACAGCTTTCTTTAAGGCCTGAGATAGAATTTTGTTCATAATTATGTATTATATTTTGTTATTTGTACGAAAACAACTATATGTTGTATGCGCTTATAGTTAATATACTATATAAACAACAAATCAATAGAACATTTATAGAACGCGACAAAAAAAATATCAATAAAAAAATTGAAAAAAAGGTAAGTAATTAACAAAATGTCTAAAAATTTAAAAATAGATCCCTACGGGTTTAGAGAATATGACGCTCGATGGGTGTATGAAAAAGACATTAATTATCTTGGAATCACGAATCTAGGAAAGGGATTAGGAACACAAATTATTAAAAATACCCAAAAAAAAAATCCAAGAGTAATTGTTGGACATGATTACAGATCTTACAGCAAGGAGATTCAAAATGCTCTTGAAAAAGGTTTAGTGTCAACAGGATGTTTTGTTGAAGACATAGGGTTATCTTTATCACCTATGGTTTATTTTGCTCAATTTAATTTAGATGCTGATGCTGTTGCAATGGTAACAGCGAGTCATAATGAAAATGGTTGGACGGGAGTTAAAATGGGCATCAAGAAAGGCTTAACGCATGCTCCAGATGAAATGAAAGAACTTAAAGATATCACTTTAAGTGAAAAGTTTGTTAGTGGAAAAGGAAGTAAAAAAGAAATTAAAAATTTTCAAGAAGTTTATAAAAAAGATCTAATAGATAAAAATAAAATTGATAAAAAGATTAAGGCAGTTGTTGCTTGTGGTAATGGTACAGCAGGAATTTTTGCACCTGATATCTTGCGTGGAGCTGGCTGTGAGGTTGTTGAGTTAGACTGTAATCTTGATTGGACATTTCCAAAATATAATCCAAACCCAGAAGATTTAAAGATGCTACACGAAATTTCCAAAGAAGTAAAAAAAAATAATGCAGATATTGGTTTCGGATTTGATGGTGATGGGGATAGAGTAGGAGTAATTGATGATAAGGGTAATGAAATATTTTCCGATAAAATCGGTCTTTTAATAGCTAGAAATTTATCAGAGACTCATAAAAATTCAAAGTTTATAGTCGATGTAAAGTCTACGGGTTTATATATTAATGACAAAATCTTAAATAAAAATCAGTGTACAACCATTTATTGGAAAACTGGTCATTCACATATCAAAAGAAAAGTTAATGATGAAAAAGCATTAGCGGGATTTGAAAAAAGTGGACATTTTTTTTTTAATGAACCACTGGGTTTTGGATATGATGATGGAATTAGTTCGGCTATCCAGGTTTGTCATTTATTAAGCAATCAAAAAAAAAGAATGAGTGAAATAATAAATGAACTACCAAAAACTTTTCAATCACCCACTATGGCACCTTTTTGCAAAGATGAGGAAAAATATGAAGTTGTGAAAGAAATTACTAAAAAATTTGAAGAAATAAAAAGATATAAAATTAAAATTGATGATCAAGAGATAAAAGAAATTTTGACCGTTAACGGAATAAGATTTTCATTTGCAGATGGTTCTTGGGGATTAATAAGAGCCTCATCAAATAAGCCTTCTTTAGTTGTGGTAACTGAAAGTCCAGAATCTGACGAAAGAAAAAAAAAAATATTTGAATTTATCGATGACCTATTAGTAAAAACTGGAAAAATTGGTAAATATGATCAAAAAATATAATTAATTTTGAGATAAATTTCTTAATCTTTTGTAAATTTTATTAGCTAAATTAATATGGCCATTAACATTTGGGTGCTCATCTATAATAAAAAAATCATTTTCGTTAAGTTCAACTAACATATATTTAATAATGTCAGTTGAAATTGGGAAATTTGAAATCTTCATATTTGGTTCTTTTATAAAAAGAACAATCAAATTTTTATTATCGTAATCTAAATTCTCATAAATTATTTTTTCTAAATATTTTTTATGATCATCAAAGTCTACATAATAGTAATTTGCTGTAGGATTAATTTTATCCAATATATCAGCAAAAAATAATCTCAATGAGGTTTTGAATGTTCTCAGAAAAAAAATAGTCTTATTTAAATTAGTCTTATCAGACTTAAAATTTTGGTTAAATTCCTGTTCTGTATAGTCTTTCTCTATATTTAGTGACTTATTCTCATAGATATCGTTAACGTGGTATTGGATTAGAATAGTATCTACTTTTTTATAGATTTGACTAAATTTTAACTTTTTAATTTCTCTAACACTCCCATAACTTGAAGTACCTAAATTGTAAATTTTCTTACCCATTAATTTTTCTAAATGAGCTCCATAGGTTTCATTATCATTTACGCCCCAACCCATTGTTATTGAATCTCCTAACAATGCAATTGAATCATTTTTTTTAGTTTCTGGCATATTGTTATAATTCAATCTAATACCATTTTTAAAATTTAAAGTAGACTCAAACTCAAAGTTATTGAAAAAACATTCCCCATCTTTAGGCGCATACAATAAATCTTTATCGAATTTTACACAGTCATTTTGGTAATGCCAAATATTTCTAAGGCCTCTGGTATAAAGTTTTTCTTGGATACTTTTTACCCAGAAAAAATTATATGTTTTTCCATTAACTAAAGAAAAATAACTAAAAAGAAAGACTATAGATGTAATTAAAATATAATTAAGTAAAACAATTAAAAAAAAAAATAAAATTTTTTTCATTCTGAAATTTTTATAATTAAAGAAATATCTTTTGTTATATTAAAGATTTTGAGCAATAAATTCATAACCGCTAGCATTAAAATGTATCCAGTCAACTGGACCATGTAAAACATTTATTTTTGTTTTTTCTTGTATCTTTTGGGTTAAATCAAGAAAAGCAATATTATTTACTTCTGAAAATAATTTTATTTTTTTTCTTAGATGACTGCTACTTTTTTCATTTTCAGCAATTGTAACTGTTTTATAATCTAGCCCACCTTTAGAATATCTAGGATAGTAATTGATAGGATCAATCCAATTATATGAAGTAGATGGAGAGGGTAAAAATATAATCTTAATATTATTTTTTTTTTCCCAATTTTTCAAAAATAAAATACTCTCAAAAAAAATTTGAAGTGATAAATCTTTTTGTTTTTTGTTAAGATCACCTGCTGCTGACTCAATTGGTCTAACATTCTTGACATTTCCGTTTTTTGTTCCATTTGTCCAATAATTTTTTTTTTCATCACCTAGTAAATCTTTATTTGCTAGAATAATATTTTCACCTTTAATTTTTTTTATTCTTTTTAAAATTCCATCTCGAATGTCAACTAAGCTTTTTGATCTTAAAATTTCTTTATTAAGATTTATTATTTGTGATTTGATGGATTTTAAGAATTTTAAAATTGGAAAATTTGCATCTATGATATCTTTTCTACCTATAGTTATGTTTTTATTTATCTTAAAATTTACATATTCATTAATATTTTGAAATTTTTTTTGTGTAAGTTCAAATTCTTTTAAGTTTTCGTCTAAGTCATTTCCTTCGTAGAAAAAAAATAAAATTAACGAGGGGTTATTTAATTTTTTATTAAATAAAATAGAGCTCTCTAATTCTGTTAACTTAATATAGTTTGAGACAGCGCTAATTGATCCGTACCCTGCACGTGCGAATGTAAGATAGTTTTTTTTATTTTTTTTATATAAGAAATGTCCAATTGAATAATCATAATTATTATTTAAATATCCATCTCCAGACCCCATAGCATTAGAGTCGCCTAAAATAGCGGTATAGTTACCTAATTTAGATCTATCATAAGTGTCTGGATAGTAAGTGAATAAATAATTGTTTAAAGAGCTGGCTAAAGGTCTTGGCAAAATTTGATTATTACTTATTCGAAATAAAATAAAATTTATAATTAATAGAGTAAAAAAAATTGCAAATACAATTGTAATAATCCTAAATATAAAATTTTTCATAATTAATTAAACTTCAGATCTTGCTCTTATTCTTTCATAAATCAATCTTGTTTTAATCCCTAAGCTTAATAAAGGATCAGGAGGCAACTTAGTTGGTTTATTTCGAGACTCTATTACTTTGATTTCATCAGATGACTCTTTAGATGCTTTAATTGCAATCTGTTCTCCAAATAGAGTCCCAACACCAATTCCTGATCCATTATAACATCCAGCAACATATATATTGTCATCAATTTTTTCAAAGATTTGTGAACTATTCCTTGATCTAGAAACAATTCCTGACCAAGAAGATTGAATAATATCTTTTGACAATTGTGGGAACCTTTTTCTAATTCCAAATTTTTGCAGAACAGATCTTTTTTTTAAATCACTTTGTGACATTTTACATGGATTATGGACTTCAGCAGTATTTCTAATTAAAATTCTTCTATCTTTTGTCATTCTTATTGTGGCACCCATTGGTTTGACCGGTAAAACTCCCCATTCTTTTGGTTCTCCAATAGACTCGAATTCTTTTTCTGTAAGTTTTCTTGTCATACTTGCAGTTAATGTTATAGGAAAATTGTAATCAGGTTTGATACCCAATGATTTTAAAAATCCATTAGTAGCAAAAATAATCTTTTTAGTTTTAATAATTCCATTTTTAAAATGACAAGTTATTGAGGCGCTAACTATTTTCCAATTAATCAATGATGAATTTTCATAGAGAGTTACATTTTCTGGTAAAGTTTCTATCATTGCTCTTACTAATTTGCCTGGATGTAATAAAATTCCTCCTTTTGTGTGAAGAGCAATATTATAAAAACTGGTACCCAATTTTTTTTTTAAATCATTATTAAACAATAAATTGTTCTCAAAACCTAATTTAGTAAGAGTTTCTGAGAAATTTTCTAAAATTTTTTTATCCCTAATTTTTGATGATGCAAAATATTTTCCACACTCATTCCAATCACAATCTACTTGATATTCTTTAATAAATCTTTTTACCGACTCTATTCCTAATTGATAAATATTTGATTTCTTTTTATAATTTTCTAATTCTTTATTAGAAGTAAAACCATCATTTAGAGTTGTATCAACTAAATAACCTGAGTTTCTTGAGCTTGCGCCCTCGCCTGCTAGTTGAGCATCAACTAGTATTATTTTTTGGTTTGGGTAAAGATGACCTAATTTTCTTGCAGCTGATAAACCTGTGTAACCAGCGCCTATAATCAGCCATTCACTTTCTAAATTTGAGGAAAGGGTTTTAATATTGGTTCTTATATTGAGATCATTTATCCAACTACAATTATTATCATTAATAACTTCCATATAAGAAGATTACGATAATTGTTTGTTATTTTAAAGATCTTAAGAAGTTAAAGAAGGCTGTTTCTTCATATCTGCTTTGTTGATGCCAGCAACTTTAACTGGTTTTTTCATTGCATCTCTTCTAAATGGTTCTCCAAGCTCTTGGTTAAGAATTACCTCAATAAATGTTGTAATTCCTTTTTTTTGATCTTCACAAGATTGCTTGATAGCTGCTGTAGTTTCTTCCATTGTTCGAACAGTTACCCCTTTTAAACCACAAGCATCAGCAACTTTTGCATAACTTAATTCCGGATCAAGTTCAGTTCCAACAAAATTATCATCAAACCATAAAGTAGTGTTTCTTTTCTCAGCACCCCACTGATAATTTCTAAATATTACCATTGAAATAGCTGGCCATTCTTCTCTTGCACATGAGCTCATCTCATTCATACTTATTCCAAAAGCTCCATCACCAGCAAAACCTATAACTGGTGTATCAGGACATCCAATTTTTGCTCCAAGAATTGATGGAAAACCGTAACCACATGGACCAAATAATCCTGGTGCTAAATATTTTCTTCCTTTTTCAAAAGTTGGATAAGCATTTCCGATTGCACAATTATTTCCAATGTCACTTGAAATAATTACATCGTCTGGCATTCCTACTTGAATAGCTCTCCAAGCTTGTCTTGGCGACATTCTATCTTTATCTCTTTCTCTTGCTTCTTTATTCCAAACAGTGCCTATATCATCATCTTCATGATCTAAGCTTGATAATTTTTGCAACCAAGCAGATTTAGTTTGATGAATAATATCTTTTCTTTTTTGTCTATCAGTGTCTCCTGCTGTAGGAGATAATTGAGCTAAAAGTTGTTGTGCAACTAATTTTGCATCACCACATATCCCAACACTAACTTTTTTAGTTAAACCAATTCTATCTGAATTCATATCAACTTGAATGATACTTGCATTTTTAGGCCAGTAGTCCATTCCATATCCTGGTAATGTTGAAAAAGGATTCAATCTTGTGCCTAATGCTAAAACAACATCAGCTTTTTGAATTAGTTCCATTCCAGCTTTTGATCCGTTATACCCCAAAGGTCCTGCTGCTAATGGATGACTTCCCGGAAAACTATCATTATGTTGATAACCTGAACATACAGGAGCATCCAATTTTTCAGCTAATTTTTTACAATCTTCAATAGCTCCACCTATAACAACTCCTGCTCCAGAAAGTATTACAGGAAATTTAGCTTTTGATAATAAGTCAGCAGCTTTTTTAATTGCATCTACTCCACCTGCTTGTCTCTCTAATCTTACAATTGGAGGAAGGTCAATATCTATTACTTGTGTCCAATAATCTCTTGGAACATTTATTTGAGCCGGAGCTGATCCTCTAATAGCTTTTTCAATAACTCTATTTAAGACTTCTGCCATTCTAGAAGGGTCTCTTACTTCTTCTTGATAACAAACCATGTCTTTAAACAAATTCATTTGTTCAACTTCTTGAAAACCACCTTGCCCCATAGTTTTATTAGCAGCTTGAGGTGTCACTAATAATAATGGAGTATGATTCCAGTAAGCAGTTTTAATTGGTGTTACCAATCCAGTTATACCTGGTCCATTTTGTGCTATCACCATTGACATCTTGCCAGTAGCTCTTGTGTAGCCATCCGCAATTAATCCACCGTTTGTTTCATGTGCAACATCCCAAAAAGTAATTCCTGCGTCTGGAAAAATATCTGAAATTGGCATAAATG
>Ga0209631_10001295_pt1 | contig 32057 bp, 31 predicted proteins | sample COG_08_FD_184752 | JGI IMG/M metagenome (GOLD analysis project Ga0209631, IMG submission 184752) | Pelagic Microbial community sample from North Sea - COGITO 998_met_08 (SPAdes) (version 2) | ecosystem: Environmental > Aquatic > Marine > Neritic zone/Coastal water | place: Helgoland, sampling... | reverse complement strand
GGAGACTGCCGCTTACGGACACATGGGACGCGAGCCTCAGACCAAGTCAAAAACCTTCGTGAGCCCTGAAGGCCGTGAAGTGACCATGACGGTTGAATTGTTTCCATGGGAAAAGCTCGACTCCGTGGATGCAGTGAAGGAAGCGCTGGGGTTGTAAGCAACAGCCCCGCACATCATCACCATGGCTTTTGTGACCGTCACGTCAGATGATGGTACATGCATTTTTGATGGCTCGACCGGGACCGAAGGACCCTGTTTTTATGACTTCGATGAGAGCGGCAACGTTGGTGCGACCGATTTGTTTTTGTTCTTGGAAGCCTGCGGAATCAGTTGTCCGTAATATTCGGAGAGTAGGTTTGTTCTCAGAACAAAAAGTCGTACCCCTGAATTTTCATCTTCTGGTATTTCTCCTTGTTAAAGGTGAAAAGCTGTGACCCCTTGTGTTGGCCTTCAGCTTTGCCATCTGCTTTCTTATCCAGATCGATGAGCAGGGTAGTTTTGAAGAGTTTTTTGCGAAAATTTCGCTTGTCGAATTTCTTGCCCAGTGCAGTTTCGTAGAGGGTTTGCAACTGGCCGAGCGTAAATTCATCTGGCAACAAACGGAACCCTACCGGTCGCCGCTTCACCCGGCGTTTCAACCGCTCCTTTGCGTATTGTACAATTTCATTGTGGTCGAATGCCAGGTCCGGAACCTCCGAAAAGGGGACCCACTGCATGTCGTTTTCATCCCAATCGGAAGCTTGAAAATCACCTTTTCGCACCAATGCATAATGAGCAACATTGATGACCCGGCCTCCTGGATGGCGAAAAACTTTTCCAAAGGCCTGCAATTGCTCGATCATGGTTGGATCTTCATATCCAAACAGCTGCTTGAACATTTTGCGGGCTGACAGCATCAGCTCATCGTTTTCATTCAGGTAGCGGCTTGGCAGAAACAGTGCCCCGGTGTAAGGCGCACGTTTACTTTTCGCCAAAAGAACTTGTAAATCATGGCCGTCAAAGCCAAATAGCACGAGGCTCGTGGAGAGTGCGACAGTGAAGTCAGGCTCTTCTTGAGGGTATTGTAACATCATCAAAAAAGCGGGAGGCTGAAACCGAATCATTCTCGGGACAACAACAAAAGTACTTTCCCGTCCAAGTACTTCCTAGTTCAATCACTAACAACCCAAACAGCCTTTGTGTTTATTGGCAAGTTGATTTCATTTTCAGATGGCGCTGCATCGGAAGGGGACCAGGTCACCAATCGATGCGATGCGCCTTCATCGAAAAGGATGTGCACGGAGCCGTCCGGTTGAGATTGTACATCGATGACTTCACCTTCGAAAGGCCAATTGCTGCCGCTGCTCACTGGTCCGATGTCTTGACGGCACAGTTGCTCACCTCGAGGGTAAAGAGCCTGGTTTCCGCCGATTCCAGCCACAGCGAAAACTTGGTCATTCAGATCGCCACTGCCTATAAGCCCGCACAAATCTTGCATGTTGCCCGTTGTAACATCAACAAGGGTGAGGCCAGCGGTTTCGCTGACAACAAAAATCGACCCCGTATTTCCTGAGCTTTGCAAAGGAACACTTCCAATTCCGGAGGGCTCCACGGCCAGATTGATCAAGGGTCCCGTAGCGCCGGTGATAAAATCCCACGAGCGCAGCCGGTGGGCCGACGTGGCTTCATTTTTTTCCCAGAGCACACACGTGTTCCCACTAAATCGAGCGTCCACAGGACTCCAGGGTGCTTCAGAAAACCGTTCAAAAAGAAGCGATCCGCTGGAATTGACGATGGCGAGTCCTCCGGCGTGGACGATGGTGAACCCAGCTTGCAGTCCCAAGGTATGAACTCGCCGAATCAAGGGCAGCGATCCGGCACTCTGCACCGAATTCCATGCATTCTCGACTGCCATGGTTTCTCGATTGATCAGATGCACCGTTGCTTCTTCCGCGTCAGCAAGGGCATAAATACCGTCGGCATAGGCGAAATCATGGCTCATGGGAAGTCCACTGGTCGAAGTGACTTCACCTGAGCCTTCTTCGAAAGCCATGAGGGAAGAGGTGCCATCCGTTTCTTCCGTCAAAGCCACCAGCACATTGGGTAGATCGGCGGCGGCTGTGTAATGAAAGTCTCGGAATGCCGCTCCGCGATTTCCGGCGGCATCATCCACGATGACTGCGAGGGTCATGGTTTCTGTTGGCCAGGAAGCTGCATTGAGTGAAAAGGGAACGATCAGGGTGTCAATCCCTGATCCTTGCCAAAGTCCAATTTGAGAGGTCCGAACGGTAACGCCATCTTCTCTTCTCAGTTCAACTGTCCAGAATCCTCCTTCTGCTCGGTCGTCCATTGCTGAAAATTGAACGAATAGGAATTCACCATATGTCGCGTCAAGCCCATCATAGGCCGGGGTAATCAATTGAACAGTGGGTGCCTCCCGGTCCTTGCCTTCGCATCCCATGAACAAGAGGATTATGCACAGTGGGTACAAAAGTGCATTGCTTACCCGAGCCATCATTCGCTTCATGCAATAAAATTAGGTCTTAGGAACGGATGTTAAGAACCTTGTCGATGCGTTGTGAATTAACAATGCTGCTCACCTGAATTCCCTGTGCTACCTTCGTTGACCCACTACTATGTCAGATCAGTTCCCTTCCGATTCTTCCGTTGCTCGTGTCCGATCACGCAGCAACCAACCCCCATCTCTCTCACCCGAGGTTTTGGGTAAAGTACAACCCCAAGCACTCGAACTAGAAGAAGCTGTTTTGGGATCGATGATGATGGAGCAATCAGCAGTCAATGCTGTCATTGACGTGCTAAAGCCTGAGAGCTTTTACCGGGATGCGCATCGGCGAATTTATGCGGCAATTATGGATCTTTTCCATGCATCAGAGCCCATTGACATACTGACTGTCACTGAAACATTGCGCAAGCTTGGGGACTTGCAACAGGTGGGAGGTGCACAGGCGGTGGCTGCTCTCACCTCTCGAATTGCCAGCACGGCCAATATTGAGGCTCACGCCAGGATCATCTCTCAGAAATACATCCAGCGCGAATTGATTCGGGTTTCAAGTGTGATTACGCAGAAAGCCTTTGAAGAGACCACAGACGTGCTCGATTTGCTGGATGAGGCCGAGTCGCAACTTTTCGAGGTAGCCCAAGGAAATATCCGCAAGAGCTACGAATCGATGAGCAGCATCATGCGGCAAGCCTTAGAAGATATTGATAACGCTCGCAACCAAGAAGGTGGAGTAAGCGGCGTTGCAACCGGTTTCACCGATTTGGATCGCATCACGGGAGGGTTTCAGCGGTCTGATATGATCGTTTTGGCGGCCCGACCGGGCATGGGAAAGACTGCATTTGTCTTAACCATGGCGCGGAATGTTGCGGTAGAATTCAATGTGCCGATTGCCGTTTTTTCGCTGGAAATGTCAGCGGTGCAGTTGGTACAGAGACTGATCTCTGCGGAAACGGAAATCAGCTCCGATAAGTTCCGCAAGGGGACACTGAAACCGCATGAGTATACTCAGTTACATGAGCGCATCGGAAAACTCTCGGAGGCGCCATTGTACATTGACGATACCCCAGCGCTTAGCGTGTTCGAACTCCGCGCCAAGTGCCGCCGATTGAAATCCACGGCAGGCATCGAAATGGTGGTCATTGATTACCTCCAGCTCATGACAGCAGGTTCGAGTTCAGGCAACCGTGAGCAGGAGATCTCAACGATTTCACGATCGATTAAGAGCATTGCAAAAGAGCTCGATATTCCGATCATTGCATTGTCGCAGCTGTCAAGGATGGTCGAAACAAGAGGAGGTGATAAGCGACCCATCTTGTCAGATTTGCGGGAGTCCGGAGCGATTGAGCAAGATGCCGATATGGTGGCCTTCATTTACCGCGCTGAATATTATGGTTTAACGGAACATCCTGATGGCATTGATACGGCTGGATTGGGTGAATTGATTTTGGCAAAGCACCGAAATGGAGCGTTGGATACCGTCAAATTGCGATTCATTCAACGATTGGCCAAATTCACCAATTATGACACGTTTGCAAATCCGGTGTTTGATCGTGGTGAATTTCAAGATGGCCTCCGACCCAATGACGATTTTGTGAATCAATCGACGGTTACCGTGCAATCCAAAATGAACGAGGATTCTGGAAAGGGCGGAGGACAAAAGGAGGATATGCCGTTCTGAGGCGACCGCTTAGTCAGTAAATTGCAGACATGAAAACTTGGAAGGACGCCTTTCGGTGCGCTGCATTGTGGATGGGATTGCTGACGGGGACCATAGGTGCTCAAGCATCTCAATTATTGATTCCGATGGACGACGATCAATCAAACCACTTGAAGGCATATGGATTGGCATTTTGGTTGCTCGAACAAGAGGTTGAAGTAGAATGGCTGCTCAATTACCGAGGAGGTAGTTTTTTGTTGCCCAATTTGACTGCAGCAGTGGAGGAATGTGTCATTCGGGGCATCAGTCACCAAGTCATTGCCGATGTGCAAGCGCAACAGATTTTGCTGGAAATCGCGAACCCCGAATCCAATACAGAGCGTGTTAAATTAGAGGTGGCACCGCAGATAGCCGTTTACAGCCCCGATGGGAAGCAGCCGTGGGATGATGCGGTAACATTGGTATTGACGTATGCCGAGATCCCTTACGACATCATCTACGATCAGGAAATCATGTCGGGTGCTTTGCCCGTTTACGATTGGTTGCATTTGCACCACGAGGATTTTACGGGTCAATATGGCAAGTTTTACCGTTCCTACCGAAGTGCAGCTTGGTACCAGAATGAAGTAGCTCGGCAAGAGGGCATGGCTCGAACGTTAGGGTTCAATAAGGTGAGTGTGATGAAGCGAAATGTCGCATTGCAGATTCGAGATTTTGTGCTCGGTGGAGGATTCCTGTTCACGATGTGTTCCGGTACAGATTCGTTTGACATTGCCTTGGCTGCAGAGGAGATTGATATCTGCGAATCCGTTTTTGATGGAGATGGCACCGCGCCTGGAGCTGCCCAAAAATTAGATTACAATCGTGGACTCGCCTTCCAAGATTACCAAATCATCACCGATCCCATGGTCTATGAATTTTCAGACATCGACGCAACGGAGGAGCACACGAAAACAAAGCAATTGAATGATTTTTTCACGTTGTTTGATTTCAGCGCGAAGTGGGATATCATCCCAACCATGTTGACACAAAGCCACGAGCGTGTCATTCCGGGTTTTATGGGGCAAACAACGTCGTTCCGAAAGGAGTTTGTCCGTTCCGATGTCACCATCATGGGAGAAACCAAAAGCACGCGTTCGGCCAAGTACATTCACGGCACCTTGGGCCAAGGTCAATGGACTTACTATGGAGGCCATGATCCGGAGGACTACCGTCACCTGGTCAATGATCCCCCAACGGATCTCAATCTGCACCCCAATTCTGCCGGGTACCGACTCATCTTGAATAACATCTTATTTCCTGCTGCGCGCAAGAAGGAACGAAAAACGTAATTGATTGGAGCTTGTTTGGCTCAGGATTTGACCATGATGGCCAAAGTAAATAGGTACATGCCGTCGCTCATTTCCTTGAATTGGTAGTCCAACGGTCCATTGGATTTTTTGGCCATACTCAAAAGCCCCAAACCAGCACCGCCCTTTTCTGACCAGTCATTGTTGCACAGGCGTTCGACATATTTCACTCGAAGCTGCTCGTGGCTGAGTCCATTCACTTCGGACAGTTTGCCCCGCAGATTAGCGGCCATATCAAAGTCCACAAAATTCCCTGATTGAATTTGAAATCCAAGTGGTGTTTGCTCCAAGGTTAGATACAGTTGAATGTTTCCGCCATCATCAATCCACCCGTGCCTACTGACGTTTTGCAAGCACTCAACGAGCGTCGTTGAAATGCGATTCAATAATTTTCGTTTGACAGCAGCGCCTTCGAGGGCATTTTCTAAGAGAAGCAGAAGGGAATCTTGAACTTCGGTGCTCAAGTGTCCAGTGAAGCTTAATAATACCCCCCCCTCATCTTCTCCCGAACGGGAATGCAAGGTCTCTTGCAAGTTGGAAAAGAGTCGTTGTGGATGGGTAGTTCTCATATTAATTCCCCGAACCTACATACTTTGTCGTTAAAAACGCAATTTTTACAGACAAAACTGTAGATTAGGCAGACGAAAGGTAGTTCATACTTTGCAGTTCGGGTGGGATGCCATGTTTATTTTTTCCACGATAGAGGGAAAGTTTTGAGCTAATTCGATTCTAATGACCTGATTTCGTGTGTCTAATAATGCGTGCCCGAAAGTCGACGTAACCGAGATTCATGCAGCAGGCTAATGCCTGAAGGAGTGCGAATCATTTCATAAAATCGGGGATGCAAAAAGTTCAGCGTCCGATGAAATGGACGGTTTTCGAGATGACACTTCCACACAAGCATGGCGAGGCGTTTGGTTGTTTGCCAAGCGTGCGGATTAAACTGAGATGGCCGAGGGAATTGGTCAATCCACGCTTGCGCTTCGGCGAGGGATTGAATCGGAGTGGGGCCTTGGAAGGCGAGAGGGTTCAATGGGATCGACATGAGTTCGTGGTTAGAATGTTTGACCAAGCAAACCACGCGGTCCACTCCGTAACGGATTTACGGAGCGAAAAAAACATCGAAATTTCTCAAAGATTCCCTTCAGCTGTACATCCCCAGCGAATCGGAAAGTGCCGTTTTCATTTGATCGCGCAAGTCAGCAGGTTCGAGGACTTCAATTGCTGATCCGAGTCCAAGTAAAAATTGGATGAGTTCAAAGGTGATCAGCACATGCAAAGTAAACTCGAAGGTGTCTTCGTCGATTTGAGTCAAATGCTGACTCGCGTGTACTGGCGAGGCGAGCAGGTATTCATATTCCAGTCGATTGCACCGCACGCGCACATCACGAGGTGCATCGGTCATCTTCGAAATGCCAAAGCTGTGTTGAAAGAACTGAGCCCCGTCAAAATCTGTCCGGACCTCGAAGGTCTTGCCCGTGGGTTCAGCATGCTCCATGCGATCCAATCCATACGTGCGATATCCCTCTCGATCAGGATTCCATGCGATCACGTACCACCGGTTTCGGTATTCTTTGAGTAAATGCGGATGGATATCAAAAACAGTCGGCCCGTCGGACTGAAACTTTCGGTAGTGAATGCGCTGTACGTTCCGCTGTTGAATGGCTGTGAGCAGGGGCGTCAGAAATTCTGATCCCCGCGTTGCGGGAGCGGATTCGAATTGAACGATGGCATCAAGTTCCGTTGTTTCCAGGGTAGGAGCCATGCGAAGGCGATCGTCGATTTTGCCAATGGCTTGACCAAATTGAGAAAATACCGGAACGTTTTTGAATTGCACCAACGTCCGTGCTGCAAAACGAATGGATTCTAGTTCTTCGTCGTTCAGTTTTAGATTGTCAATGGAGAAGTCCTCCTCTTCGTAATGATAGCCGCGTGCGTCCCGGTGGTAGGCTATGGGCGCATGATATCCCAGGGCACCGTCGTAGCGCATGGTATTCAGGTCCTTTTCAATCGTCGAAGTGCTAATGCGGTCGCCTTCGCTTCCATAGAGTGCTTCTTCGCAAGCCAGTCGCAACTCTTCTTTGGACGGATATGGGCGGGCTGCGTTGCGCAAACACCGATCGATCGTTCGGTACCGAATGAGGGCGTATTTATTCGCTGGCATCTCCTGCAAAATTAAGCATGTACCGCTTGCCGCGAACCACGTAGTCTGGGTGAAATGTCGTCGGAGGGCCCGAGGTGGGATATGGCTTACCTGTATTGTGCAGGTGAAATGCGTCCTCGTATCGTCCTTTGCGCAGGGCGTCTCCATACGTTTGATCAATCCAAGTAACACCTGCCTGGACGGCATCTTTGCCACGGATGTCCCGGAGCTGCAAGTCGAGCAGAATGCATTTGTACCCCATGAGTTGAAATGGCCCCCACGAAGTTGCAAGATTGCGCAGGGCCTCGTCGCTAGCGCCCTCCAAATCCGACCTTCGGATGTTTTCGTACCGCGTTCGTTTGCCGTCCCGAACCGATTTCAAGCGCTCATAAACGTGGGCTTCAAAACGCTTTCCGGCTGGCTTACGACCTCCAGATTCCAATTGGATCAATGCTAACAGGTATTCAGCCGGCAGGTTGAATTCATTCGCCCACTGCTTCACATCGTTGCCATAATTCTTGAGCGTCGCGCGCTTTCCCCACCACTCACCCGGTTCGCTCCACGTACCTTCGATGCGACGGTCCAATTCGTTCCAAGCCAAAAGAACCCCCACTAACACCAAGATACCGGCGAGAGCTCGGCCCTTGTTTTTGGAGGAATGGGTGACGAACGGCATCAAAAAAGGAACAGGAGGGGCAGGTCTGTTTCTATCCAAGTAGAAACAGGTTGAAACAATCCGACCAAAGCGAATGCGGGAATAAAATTGATCAGCGGAAAGGATCGGATCTGAAGTAAGTCCAGTCCGAGTGCGAATAATAAAATACCCCCAACCCCCGTCAAATCAGCGATCAATGCTTCCGACCATGCAGCACCGGAAAGGATGAATGCCCACGTCAATCCTCCTTGAATTACCAAGACAGCCGGTGCAGCGAGCATAACGCCGCGTCCAAGTGCTGCAGCAAGAAATGCGGCACTTACAAAATCCATCGATCCCTTGATGAATAGCACTGTCGCATCTCCACTGAGCCCATCTTGCATGCATCCAATCAAGGTCATGGCACCTGCACAGAATAGGACGACAGATTGAACCAAAGCGTTTCCTGTGCCGTTGCCCAGCTGTCCGGTCATGGATTTTACTCTTCGGTCCAATTGCATCAGATGCCCGAGGACAGCCCCAGCAATGAGGGCCAGAAAGATGGCAAACGGCTGCTGCATTTCCAGGGTCATTTGGATTCCCAATGCCACAGTAAATAGACCCAAGCACTGGAAGACCGTGTCACGAATCCCATCTCCAAGTCTTTTGCCGAGCAGCAAGCCCAATCCTGCCCCCGCGGCAACGGTTACTGCATTGAAGAGTGTTCCTACCATGCTCCGAAGTTACATTTGCACCCAGAACATTCCTTCATGGCAGCCTTGAACTTTCATATCGACGCACAAGATGCAGGGTCAAAAGCCCGTGCCGGGCGCATTACCACCGATCATGGTGTGATTGAAACCCCCATTTTCATGCCGGTTGGAACGGCCGGGACCGTCAAGGCAGTCCCTCAGCGTGATTTGGCAGAGGACATTCGAGCACAGATTATTCTTGGGAATACCTACCATTTGTATTTGAGGCCTGGAACGGACGTACTCGAGGGGGCGGGTGGCTTACACCGCTTTATGCATTGGGATGGCCCCATTTTAACGGACAGTGGAGGCTACCAGGTGTTTAGTTTGTCCGAACGCCGTAAAATCACGGAAGAGGGGGTGACATTTAGGAGTCACATTGATGGAAGTAAGCATCTGTTCAGCCCTGAATCGTCCATGGACATTCAGCGAAGCATCGGTGCGGATATCATCATGGCGTTTGATGAATGTCCTCCTTATCCCAGTGAATACAAGTATGCCCGCGAATCAATGGAACGGACCCATCGCTGGTTGGACCGGTGCATGGCCCACCTCAAGGAAACTCCGGCGAAGTATGGCTTTGATCAGCATTTATTTCCCATCGTTCAAGGTTCGACTTTTCCGGATTTGCGCACAGCCTCAGCCCAAGCGATTGCCGAACGCGGGGCTGTGGGAAATGCCATCGGCGGATTGAGCGTCGGCGAGCCGCATGAAGACATGTATGCGATGACGGAATTGGTGTGCAGCATCTTGCCAGAAGATAAGCCTCGGTATTTGATGGGGGTCGGGACGCCAGAGAATTTATTGGAAAATATGGCGTTGGGAGTGGATATGTTTGATTGCGTTATGCCCACTCGAAATGCGCGCCACGGGTTTCTATTCACTTGGAAAGGCACATTGAATATGAAGAATGAAAAATGGGCGCATGATCATTCTGCGTTGGATCCCGAGGGGACGTCGCCTGTGGATCAATTTTACTCCAAGTCCTACGTTCGACACTTGCTCAAAGCCAATGAGTACTTGGCCTTGTACATTTGCAGTGTGCACAACCTCGCTTTTTACCTCGAACTCGCTAGGCAAGCGCGCCAGCATATCATTGCGGGTGATTTTAGTACGTGGAAAGACTCTGTGATTCCGCACTTAAACCAACGCCTCTGAGCCCCCATGGGTCGATTTTCCCTCAAGCGCCTCGATCGCTACATCGCTCAAAAATTCCTCACCACGTTCTTTTTCATGGTGGCGGTATTTTGTGTGATCGCCGTCGTGTTTGATTTGATGGAGAACATCGGGAGGCTGATGGATAATGAAGCGCCTTTAGGCGGCACCATTTTATATTACCTGAGCTTTTGTTTTCATTTTGGGAACCTCTTGAGTGGCTTTATTGTCTTTTTGACAATTATATGGTTCACCAGCAGGTTGGCGCAGCAAACTGAGATTGTCGCGATGCTCAGCGCGGGAATGAGTTTTAGTCGCCTGATGCGTCCGTATTTCTTGGCATCAACGGTGCTTGTCCTTATCTCATTGGCCGTTTCGCATTTTATCTTGCCCCGGGCCAATGAGAGCAAGGTGGATTTTGAAGTGCAATACGTGCACGTGAATTTTCACATTTCCGATCAGCACATGTACCGGGAAATTCAGCCAGGAGTAATCGCATATTTTCGATCCATTACGGTTGACCGCAACACGGGATATCGTTTTCAATTGGAACGATGGAGTGAGGACAATATCTTGGAACAACGCATTTTAGCGGCCAAAGCGACCTGGTTGGAATCGGATAGCACCTGGAGGTTAATTAATGCACGAATCCGAAACATCGCTTCGGATGGCACTGAGGATCTGCGGTACGTGACCCGATTAGATACGGCATTGGACATGCGGATCAGTGATTTTGGCCAGCGTTCCGTGTTGACCTCTGCGTTGATTACGCCGGAGCTCGATAAGCACATCGAACGTGAAATGCGCCGGGGAGCTCCGGTTGAAATGCTCAAATTGGCTCGGTATGGGCGCACGGCAACTCCTTTTTCCATCTACGTATTGATGTTGATCGGGGTGGGGATTGCTGCAAGAAAGTTGCGAGGAGGAATGGGGTATCACTTGTTTTTGGCTGTGGTCACCGGATTCTTATTTGTTTTCGCATCCAAAATCATCTCCGTCTATGCCGCTTCGGTCGTCTTGTCACCCGATTCGATTATTTCAACGGACAACTGGCTCCGATTGGCCGCTTGGCTTCCCAACATCCTTTTCACTGGATTGGGGGGATGGATCTGTTGGAAGGCGCCCAAGTAAGAACCCTGAGGATCACCTTAGATTTGACCAGAAAAGGAAAGCCAACCCTGTCTTTCTGAACGGGCATGAGCGGCCAAGGCTTCTTCTTCGTTTGAAAAGATTCCATAGCATGCACTTCCTGTGCCCGTCATTTGTGCGTAGGCCGCGCCGGAGGATCTTAACGCATGCAAAACGTCGTTTACCACCGGTTTTTGAGCAGCAATTCCCTTCGTGAAGTCATTTCGCAAGAAGTTTTTCCATTCTTCGATTGGACGGGTGAACAAGCTGCTCCATTCCATGGTGGAGGGTTCGGGTTGAATCGCAGAAAATGCGGCTTTGGTTGAGATGTGAACCCCGGGATGGACGATCGTGATGTACATCGTTTTGAGGAATCCAATGTCCATTGCCGAGAGGTGTTCACCGCGGCCCGTAACCAAGGAAGGCTGACTCAACCAAAAGAACGGACAATCGGATCCAAGTTGGGCGGCGATTTCCAGCCCTTCTTCATCGGAGAGTTTCAAATCCCACAGGTTGTTCATGAGCTTTAGCATGCACACGGCATCGCTGCTCCCTCCGCCCAATCCGGCTCCCATGGGGATTGCTTTGAGTAAATGGGCTTCAACGCCACCAATGGGATAGCGTGACTGGAGCAAAGCATACGCACGTTGAACTAAATTATCCTCCGTTGCCCCAGGGATTGGGATGCCGGAAACTTGAAGGGTTAGTCCAGGTTCAGTTCTTTTGTGTACCTCGATAACATCCTGCCATTGGATAGGCAAAAAACAACTCTCGAGGGAATGAAAACCGTCGGAGCGTTTGCCTGTAATGAACAAGCCGAGATTGATTTTAGCAGGGGCGAATCCGATCATGCTGTGCCATCATTCGAGGTAGCCAAGTCGTTTCAACTTGTGCTCGTCGTCTCTCCAATCTTTGTCAACTTTGACGTACAAATCCAGAAACACCTTTTGGCCGATGAATCGTTCGATTTCTTTGCGGGCGTCCATGCCCACACGTTTGATCATGTTGCCCGCTCTTCCTATGACAATTTGCTTTTGACTTTCTCGGGCAACTCGAATTTCAGCTCGGATTTTGACAATGTTCTCTTCCTCCTGGTATGCGTCTACAACCACTTCACAGGAATATGGAATTTCTTGCTTGAAGTGGGTCAGAATTTTTTCGCGGATGATTTCTGAGATAAAAAACCGCATGGGCTTATTGGTCAGCTCATCCTTTGGGAAATAAGGCGGACTTATGGGCAGGTGCTCGACTATCCGCTCCAAGAGGGAGTCAATATTAAACCCATGCAAGGCACTGATTGGTGCGACAGTTGCTCGAGGAATGCGTTTTTGCCAGTAATCAATCCGTTCCATGGCAATCGTCTGATCGGCGAGATCCACCTTGTTGATCAGAATGAAAACAGGAATGTCCATGTCCGCAATTTTGGCGAACGTTTCCGGATGAGCCAAGTCTCCTTCGTTGACATCGGTTACGAGCAAGATAAGGTCAGCGTCCTGCAACGCAGAACGAACAAACTTCATCATGCCTTCTTGCAATTTGTATGAAGGATCTAGGACGCCGGGAGTATCGCTGTACACGATTTGCCAGTCGGGCTCGTTGACGATGCCCATGATCCGATGCCGGGTCGTTTGAGCTTTTTTGTTGATGATGCTCAATCGTTCGCCCACCAATTGATTCATCAGGGTGCTTTTACCTACGTTAGGCGAGCCGATGATATTGACGAATCCCGCACGGTGCTGGGGTTTGGTGGAGTCAGACATGGATGAGTTTCCGTTTGAACAGCGAAGGTACGCCGACTGTGGATATGTTACATCAGTATTTGGTGGAATGGAACTTAAGTGTATCTTTGCCGTCCCAATGACGCCAAGTCAAAGGGTGGATATCGCGGGGTGGAGCAGTTGGTAGCTCGTCGGGCTCATAACCCGAAGGTCGTCAGTTCGAGTCTGGCCCCCGCAACTAAGGAAACGAAGAAAGAGCAATCAGCAATGGTTGCTCTTTTTGGTTTGGATGCCCGGAGAAACAGCGCATTTTCCTCCTCAAGCAGCAGAGGAGAGAAATTGGCCATTCTGTAAACCCGATTGCTATGATTTGAGTTTAACTTTCATTCTTTAAACCAAGGATCAGGATGGAAGATGTTTCGAAAACAGTCATTGAGAATTTCAAAAAGAAATTTTCAATTGACTTGGCGGTGTATAAGAATGAGGAAATAGCGGTCAAAATTGGTCAGCTTATCGTCTTTCCAGAATTTGTAATCAAGAATCTTCTGCTTGGCTTGGCGATCGGCTTTTGTTGCTATGTTCTATCGTTTTTTGTGCTCAATCTTTCTTTGGCTAGTGGTTTGATGTTTGTGTTGTTAGGGTTGATTTTTTGGGCGATTACGGGCTTCTTTTTGGGTTTGAATGTTTTTCTTTGGAACCTCAAATCCAACCTGAGTGAAGTGATATTTTATGGATTTGATTTAACCGCTACGGTCATAAATGATGTCCAAAGGCAAGGCGCAGAACTCCGTAAAAAGGATGTTTTTGAATTATTCCAAGGAATCTTTTCTGTTGTTTTCTTGCCATCGCTAGCTGATGCGATTTTGGCCCGTGTTCCCGTGGTTGGAAGTTTGATCAATAAGCTGGTTCAGAAAATACTGAACCGAATGGTCAAAAAAATCAATTTCACCTCAATTGAAGGAGAAGAGGAAGCAGAGGATTCGCCTGTTTCCTCCGAAGGTTCTCAACTGGAGGCGATCATTGAGAAAACCAAGGTGCAATCGGTAAGACTCTTGAAGAAAAGTGTTGGATTTATCCAGTTTCCGTTTCAGGTTCTCTTTCTGATTTCCGCACTTTTCACCCTATTTCTAACGGCTGTTCTTTTTTAAAAAGAACCTTTTTTTTACTGACACGTCTCGCCAAATAGGGTCAGGAATACCAATAAATCGGATGATCCGATTACCGCGTTTCCATCAAAGTCATAAGCGCCAGCCCATTCGTTGCTGAACGCAGACAGGAACAATAAAAAATCACTGACGTTCACGACGGCATCAGCATTGAAATCACCGGGACATAAACCTCCGGGAATGAATCCATTGCCCCCGCAGCCCTCAGCCCATTCTGGGAATGCGTAACCTTCTGCGCAGTGAAAGGCTTGGATTCCGACCTCGATACCGATTTGCCTCGCACGGCCATCATCCATGGGCGGGTGAATGCCTCCCCACATGCGTGACAGCGCACTTTCATTGGCGGCGTCATAATACGTGGCCCACTGTAATTCAAAGTTGATTGAGGGGCCGTCTTCAAAAACCAAGAATTGATTCATGGTCACCGGCCAAGATCCGAGACCTCCAGGGAAGTATTCACTGCCCGTCAGCAAGGTCATGACTTCAGCCGCTGCCCGCGAAAACGTCGAGTGTCCACTGACGTAACCCGCAAAAGGTGGAGAGACAAAAGTGGGTCGCTGATACGGCCACCAGTTCTTCGCAAGAATCCATCCAACGCCAGCCTCGTCAATGAAAGGGACTTCCACATAATCGGGACCGCGCCACGCCAAAACCTTCATTTCACCGACCGCATCGGGGTTGAACTGCGCCAAAGGATCACCTTCCTCCACAATCTCGATGTAGCCGGGAATCAAGGGCAGTCCTGCTGGATGATAATTCGTACGTGTCGTGTCGGAAGATTGCCCGCGCTCGGCCATGTAGCGAATCGCGGACAAAGGGCGGACATAATCGTAGTAGCCCTTAATGCTCCAGGTCGCCAATGCTGAATCGTGCATGGCTCCCGCCAAGGCCAGATACGCTTTGACCGTGTATTCCAACTTATCGATAATGGGACCTTGACCGCGCCATCTGAATTCGAATTCAGGATATTCCATGACGTCGTTCAGAAGGGTAAACCAGTGGCCAGGCGGGGTTTCGGAATCAGGGCCATCCGCCCAAAATTCAGCCAGGCAACGGGCGTAGTCACCGCGGGGAACCATTTGAGGTTCATACGGCTCGCCTGTGTGAGGATTCAATGCATGACCGGGGTGTTGACCGCCACCTTCGATGAAATTATAGAATTCCTCGAAATCTTCGGGTTCGGTCGGGAAGCTTCCGTCACTGCCCAAATTGCCGGGAGAAATATCCCACATGACCCCATCCGTTGGGTCGAGGTGGGATGACCACACCGATACCATGGCGAAATTCCATTTCCACAAATCGTCGAGTCCGCTCGCTACAGAAGTAGAGTCTAAGTAAAGTGGAGCGCCGGGATCTTTCCAGACATGGTATGTGCAACTGTCCCGCTCCAATAATTGTAAATCGGAAGAATCCAGTGCGAAAGGCACGACTTCGCCCCATTCAGGTCCAACGAATTCAGGGATGTTGGTGCTGACATTGCCACTTTGGTCCACAAACAACGTCAGCTCAATGGGTTGCCAGTGGTTTGGGTCGCTTACATCCGGGTTACCTGGCATTTCAGGTTGGATGTTGGGATTGATGGGGGCATAGCATTCTGCGGAATAGTCGGTTCCTTCGTTGGCTCCATCTTGCATGCCGAAAGCAATCAGCTGTTCCGCGATGTAGTTGCCTAATGCAGCCGGACCATCCGTGCCATAATCAGTTGATACGATGCCAATGTCATATCCCAATTGTGCCATTTGGGAATTGATGTTGAACATGGTAATGGGGCCGTCTGGGGTGTCTGCAAACCGATGCTGCATGATGCGATATACAGCATAGCTAATGGCCTCTTCCCTTGCCTCAAGAACTCCAGCAGAGGTCTCGGGGATACTCACACCATCAAATGCACATTCAAAACCCGACCAAGTTTTTCCCAAGAAAAAGGACTCGGTTGCCCCTTCCTCATAAGCTGTCCAGCAGTCAAACATCGCGATGGAAGTATGCAGAAGGTTGCGCGCATGAACAGTGGGCCTGGCAAAATCATTCCGAATCCCTTCGAGCACTTGCTCATTCCAGATATGTGCGATTGTTTCGTCACTGGACTCTTGCGCTTGGGCAGTGAATGTCCAATTGGAAACCAACAAGAAAACGAAAATTCCAGGACGGACTAAATTGCTTAACATCTATGTAACTTTGGCATCCAAAGTTACATGAAAATAGGCTATTCAGTCAGTAGTCCCATGAATTCAACCACCTCACACCTCCTCGTTGCCGCTGCGTTTGGCATGCTCGGTTTCATCCTCGCACGGGTCACAATGCCGCCACCTCCACCCTTCGAACACTTCACCGTTGTGGACGGTATGATGTCAGATGCTATGAAAGGAATGAGTGGAAAAGGGGAGGTTCAGGTGATGGTGAAATCGTTGGAGTCATCGGATTTTGAGGGGGATACCGTGTTTGCAATTCCAGGAGGGGAGGTGCATTTAGTGAAAAATGGAGATGCGATCGAGGTGGAGGTCGAAATGACCGAAGGGGATGATAACCAATGGATTGAAAAATCATCGGAAGGTACAGTGGTGAAAAAACGAATCGTGGTCACTTCTGAGGACTGAGGGCCTGATCACGGGTCCCTATTACTCCGTGAGTTCACCCATTTTCCCGTCGTGATAGTCCATGATGGCGCGTTGCACTCCTTCAATGTCATTCATCACGAACGGACCGTGGCTGAAAACCGGTTCAAGAAGTTCGGCTCCGCTCATGAACAGAACGCGAACAGGATCCAAGCATTCGAGTTCAACGCAAGATGATTGTCCCTTTTCAAGAATGGCCATCTGCCTTCCTTCGATGGGCCGGCCTTCAATTTGGGCCTTGCCGTCCAAAACATATACCGCCCCGATCCATTCGGAATTCAAGGGAATTGAGAATTTTGCACCTGGAACATCGCACTGCAAATTGCATATAAGCAATGGGTGATTCGCTTTGATCGGCGATGAACGAGTTCCAAGCTTCCCTTGAACCAAGGCCAAATTCCAATGGTTTTCTTCCCAAGAGGGTGTCGATGATGTGGAAAGAGGCTGGTAGCTGGGTGGATCCATCTTAAATGCTTTCGGCGTGTTGATCCAAAATTGAATCATCTCGAGCAATCCGCCAGATTCGGCCAATTCATCACTCGGCCGTTCACTGTGCACAATGCCAGATCCGCTGTTCATCCATTGGGTTCCGCCTGCTGTCACAACGTGGTCGGTTCCCAGTGAGTCCCGGTGCCTCAATGCCCCGGCATAAATACACGTTACAGGGCTGAATCCCCGGTGTGGATGAGGTCCCACTCCAATTTCCAATGGCGACTGGTTCCCGGGCAACACCTCTTGCCAATGATGAATCAACAGAAAAGGACCGATGCGCTCTAAATCACCGAGAGGCAGGGGTTGCTCAATCCAGTTCCCCCCCATATTTACACGCTTAGCTGAAATAATTCTTTGAATCCGGTCGTTCATTTTGTGACGTTTGCGGTTGTCGCAGCGAGAAGAACTGCGGTATATTTACCGGTAGAATTTAATTGAGAAATATCATTCAGCCATGAATACAGGTTACACTTTTGGTTTTTTTGCAATCCTCATCGGAGGAGTTTTTTCAGGTTGTGGCGGGGGGTCAGATGCAGCGGTAACCACCGATGAAGGTGCAAACCTCGGTGCATGTGAATGCTTGGTCGAAATGAATGGAGCATTGCAAGGGCTACTGAGCAACGAGAACAATACAACGTGGACAGCAAAACAGTGGACAGAGGAATTGGGTAAGGCGTCTTCGCCGTGCATGAGTCAAACCAGAACGCCACAAGAATTGTCGGCTTGGAGTCTTGAGCAAAGTGAATGCGATACTTATGCGGCATACAAAGAGCTGGTGGGAGCATTCCGCTCAAAAATGGTTGCAGCGAAAGGAGAAGGACAGTCCATGCCACAGAATATCCGTGACATTTCGGAGGAAGGAGCAAAGGGACTGCTTGATCAATTGAGCAAACAACGCTAGTCCGTCGGGTAAGTGATCGGAGGGTGCCTCGATCTTGGACTAGTCCGAAAGCTCGGTTTCTGAGCCCGTGCCTTGCACCCCCAATTCTTCCATGAGGTTTTTGACTTCGGCTTCTGTGCTGTGCAGTTGTGTTTGACAATGTTTAAGGAGCACAGCCGCTCGGCGAATGGCTTGGGTCAGTGTGTCCACGGAAATATCGTCGCTTTCGAGCAGTTCCATCAAGCCGCGTAGTTCGTGCAGCGCGTCGTCGAATTTTTCAGGGAATTCTGGGTTGTCAGCTTTTTTTGCCATGATATCAAGTTACGTGTCTGGGGTCGAAGATGTTGCATCATCGACTGTTACATTTAATCGCCCGTCGTGGGCCCGGATCTGGAGCGGCTCTCCTTTCAAAATCCCCTCAATTCGAGTCAAGACCTTGCCTTTTCGTTCCAAGAGCATAAACCCACGCTGAAGCGTTCGTTCCGGGCCTAAGGCGCGGAGAGTGCGCTGGAAATGACCGAGAACAGTCCGGTGCGCGGCCAATTGTTGGTGAGAAGACCGAGTCATCCGGTGCTGGAGGTGGATCAATTCTCGGCTCGCATGTTCGAGGTTGAATTGGCTTGATTGCACGAGCCTCCGTTGCCATTCTCGGAGTTCATTTTGCTTTCGCCCCAAAATTGAAGGTCCCTGATGCCTCAGCTGATTTGCGATGGCGGAAAGTTCGGTTTGGCGCTGAGAGATAATGTGCTTACCCGACCATCGGATGACCTTCGAATGCGCACTTAATTCTTGACTGCGCTCCCGAATCCATCGGGTAACTCCTGAATTCAACTGGTTGAGCGTTTCATCCAATTGGAATTCGGCCCGTTCGAAACAATCCGTTAAACCGACCGCAACATCGGTGGGAGTTTTCCATGCTTGATTCGCAACCAAGTCGGCGACTACGAGATCGGATTCGTGGCCGATTCCGGTCCAGACTGGAATGCTGGACCGCGTGATGGCCATGCATACCTCTAAGTCATTGAAAGCATCCAAGTCGAGTTTGCCACCTCCGCCGCGCACCAGGACGATTAAGTCGGGCCGTGATGCGTTGGCTTGATCGATGGCGCGCACCAGTTCCTCGGCCGCCGTGAGCCCTTGTACACTGGATTGGAAAGCCTCGATTTGGATGCGGTAGCCTCTCTCGTGACCGAGCGATTTGGTGATAAAATCTCGAAAACCACTGGTGCCATGAGAGCCAACTAGCGCGACTTTCTGAGGTAACAATGGAACGGGTATGCGCCGATTTAAATCGAGAACACCTTCTTTTTTGAGGCGTTCAATCGTCGCTTGCTTCCGCCGCTCCAATTCGCCCAACATAAAGCGCAATTCGATCTTATCGATGTGCAACGCGACTCCGTATCGTTCATGGAACTGGATGCGTGCCGAAAAGACCACTTCAGACCCCGCTTGCAGGATTTGATCAGCTTCATGACCGAGGTCTGCCAGAATTCGTTTTCCGTTTGCTGCCCAAATGATTCCGCGCATTTTGGCGTTTTGTCTTCCTTCAGATTCTTCCACAAGGTCGAGGTAAACGGTCCGTTCGCCGATCTCCCCTGAAATGCTCACGATTTCTGCCCTGACCAACCAACTTTTGTTCGCTGTGGCGCGCTCCAAGGCAATCCGAATCGATCGCGCGACTTGGCTCAGTGAATAAACTTTGGATTCGTTGGAGGTTTGAGGAGAATTCAAATTGGCGAATTATGCAGAGTTGAGTGGGAAAAGATACAAACGGCAAGATTGAGTGTACCTTGCCTTTCATGATTCAGGTTTTCGAACGTATGCGCGTTTTGATTGGGCGATTTCTTTGTGCCGGGGGATTATGCCTGGCGACATTTTCGTCGGTTTTCGCTCAATGGGGCTTATGCATCACCGACATGGCAGCAAATCAATTTACGGCTGTGCGGATGATGGAAGGAGCAGATAATGTGTCGACGGTTTGGCGGGCGTCTTATTTGGCCGGTCGGGAGTCTATGTCCTCTCCAGAATTGGGGTGGTTCTACGATTCTGCGGGCAATTGGTTCAATGTTTCAGGTGATTTGGATCTGCGCTGGCAAGGCGTCGGATTGGAATTTGCCTATCGCAAGACCTATGAACCTGAGCAACGCCCATCCAATGGGTTTTTTGCTGGAATTCATGGGAGCTTACGGCACGTTGTTTCGACATGTTCAGAGGTGGTCATGGCGGATGAACTTTTGCCAGAAGACGTATACGGCAGCTATGGAGAGGCACCTGCAGGACATGTAATGAACACGACGATGGCAGGAGTGGGGTTGGAGCTTGGGTGGATATTGGAAGCTGAAGGAAGAATCGGTCTGGAGTTTTTTCTGGCTCCTATTTTTCAAGGAGTGGCAAGATCCTACCGACAAGTCGATTCAAATTGGAGTTCGGATGAAGAGCTGGATGGGGCGTTGGTGAATCGATTCAATGTTGCTTATGCACCAAAACCAATCGCTCGCGGCATGTATTTACGTCAAACCGGTCCTTGGTTGAGGTTTGGTACGGTCTTGTACCTAAAATCAAAACCGGCTTTATCAAATTGAGACTATGACATTGAAACGACTTTTATTCGCAGGGGGCCTTGTTGCCTTGGCCATTGCAACTGCATTGTATTTTCAACCGGCTTTGGATAGGTCCGAAATGGATGCGTCAACTGCCCTAAGTGCGGACGCACTGTATGAAGCAATGGCTGGGGCGTCTGCAGACCAGAACTCCAGCTATTTGGACCAGGTCGTTTCGATTGCTGGGAGGGTGCTAAAGCAAGATGGTCAAGTCTTGATTCTTGAGCCGGGCGTCGCCTGTCGATTGGAGGCCATGGTCTCAGAGTCGGAATGGAAAGCCGGCGATGAGGTCCAAGTTAAAGGCCGGGTTTTGGGTTATGACGACATGTATGAGGAGGTCCAGGTGGATTTTGCCATCGTCGAGTAATCGAATTGTTCAGGGCAACCCCCCGTTCATTGCAGCAGAAATAGCCCGGTAAACCCCAGTAAGAATAGCATGCCCAAAGCCGACAACACGTGAAGCCAAATTGGGGGACGTGAGGAGGCGGGAAAATGCGATTGACTGACCAAATACCAATTGGCTGCGGCGACCAGCGGAGCGACCAAAAAGCTCAGGGTGGTGGCGATGTCGACCAATATCCGGATGTCGCTGGGAAATGCAAGGATTAGAAAAAGAGCCCCAGCTGCGACACCCATCAAACTGATCCGTTCCAATCTAAGCAAGGGAGTGACTGTGATTTCTAAGCTAGCTACAGCGCGAGCCAAAGCCCGAGCGTATCCATCCAAGCAAGCGATGCATGTGCCGAGCATCGCCGAGAACGCAGCAGCTCCAATGGCCCAGGCGCTCCAGTCTCCAATCACAGAAGTATACATGCGCACGACGCCGGAAGCGAAAGACGCTGTCCCCTGTGGTAACTCTGTGCCCCGAGAGTATAAGATCATGGCCCCCATACCCAAAAACATCACTGCGAGAACGCCGGACAACACGTAGCCGAGGTTGAACTCGCGCAGCGTAGCGCGCAAACTCGGGCGGTAACCGGTTTGTTTGATGCGTTCAAGCGTCCAAATGCTATTCCAAGTGCTTAAGTCTACCGCCGTAGGCATCCAGCCCATTAGAGCAATCAGGAATGCCAAGCCAGCGCCGCTCCACGGGGAGAAGTCGGGTGGAGGAGCGGGTACCGTCTGCAACGGAGTGTTCATCCAAGCCGCCCCAAATGCGACAGTTGTGCTGAGGAGGAGAACGCCAGCTATCCACTTGATCAAGGTGTCCAAAGCTCGATAACGGCCAACCATCAATAACACGGTGGCACATGTAAAGATGCCAATGGCTAACCCAGGAGTGGCGTTCAACCCGAGCCTTGCTGATGCGCCGAAGAGGTTGTCTAAGAATGCCGCTGTCACGATGCCAACAGCACCCATCACAAAAAAGCAGGTGCCCGATGCGATGATCAAGTAGGTCCATGCAGCTCCTTTGCCAAGTGACCGGTAGCCCTCGATGAGCGACTGGCCTGTTGCACTGGCATACCGGCTGCCAAATTCAAAAAAAGGATACTTTGCCACGTTGGCAGCAATCACAGCCCAAAGCAGCCCAAAACCGACCAAGGCTCCAGCGCGAGTCGATTGAACGAGGTGGCTTACCCCTATGGCTGTAGAAGCGAATAGAATGCCTGGTCCAAGCACCGCAAGCCAATTGGTCGAATCGCTCTGCTTGTTGTTTTCTTGTTCACTGGTTTCGCGCCTGTCAGACCCCATGATTTATTCAAGGTTTTGCGCGTCCAAGTATCGGTAGGTCACCCACATTTTCCATCCCACCAAGGCTTGCTCCCACTTCTTGAGTCGAGTCAAATCTTGCCGACGAGAAAACCGAGGCAAAAGCAAGTGGTTGAGCTGACTAAGTGTGCGGTAGAATAGGAGTTCCATGCCTTCATTGCGGTTCGTATGCGCCGAAGGTAAGGCAAGGAATCTTACTTCTTTTCGCCAACGAACCCATCTTCTTTGTACCGAAAAAGCACATTGAAGGTGGTAAGAGATCCATAGATCCGAGTGATGTATTGTTGCAACTCGACTTTATCCGCATCGGTCAATTTGTCGTTTGCGTTGATTTTTGCTTCCAGAACCCTCAGTCTATCCCGGGTCATTACAATTTTGTGGAAGAAGGATTCAATGGGTAAGTCTTTGGTTTTGAGGTCCCGGTCCGCGGGTTGTAAAATAAGGGTGCCGCCTTCCCATCGGTCTCCGATTTCGATCGCATCCACGCGATCGTCGCCTCTTAATTTGTCCGTAAAATCATCCAGAACGTGTTCCATTGCGGTCATGATATCACTGACATCAGGTTTTGATAGGTCACCTGCTGCTTCGATGATATCCCAATGCTCGTAGGCCTTTGCGATGGATTTTTCGCCGGCTTCACGGAAATAAACACGCCAGAAATCTCCGTCTGTGCCGAAAATGACTCCTTCACCGTGTGTGGGGTGATTGATTTTTGCTCCCAGTCCTAACATGGCATTTGATTTTTCAATTTATACTGAACTCGCAATAAAAAGTTTCGTTCACCGACTGAATCCGACGTTTTCAAAACCTCAATGTGGGCATCTCATCTCACCAACTGTTGTTATGAGTGCCTTCTCTCTTGCATCTTGCGGGACATGGAGATCAAGCGCAGGAAATACCGGTGGGACCGAATCGCTGGAGCTGGATTAACCCTCTTGACGGCTTTGATTCTGTTCGTTGCTTGGATCGCGCCAGCAAGCGTTCAATCGGCAGATGGACTCGTACACCCGGGCACGGAGGTTATAAATGAGTCGAACGAGTTGGCCACGAAAGATTCAGCCCAATTCCATGCGCGACCAAAGGAAGAGGAGATCTTACCTTGTTCTTGCAACAAAAAAGTTCTCAACTTGCCGAAGAACCCATACACAGCTCATCGACAAGCGGCACGGAATTTACCAAGCAGTTTCTATGTGAAGGATAAATCGGAGATGAAATCTGGGAAGAGGCGCGGGAAATTGGTCGCTGTTACGGATGGTCGAGGCTATCACATTGCTCCGCTCTCCCATAGTCATGCTGTGTTGCTGCCTGAAGTGGCTTCTCTTCTGGAGGATATGGGCCAAGCGTTTGCAGATCAACTGGAGGGTACCCTGAGCGAAGGCACAACTTTTAGGGTCACCAGTTTGACGAGAACTGCGCAGCAACAGGCCCAGCTGGGTCGCCAAAACTACAATGCCATTACCGATGCTTCGACTCATAGCTATGGCGCTTCTTTCGACATCGCTTACACGGATAGATTGAGTAACGAAGCGGATTGCTCCTCCCCAACACGGGCTATTCAAAGGGTGCTTCGAACGTTTCAGGAATCAGGACGAATCTTGGTCATTCCCGAACGGAATTGCATGCATATCACGTTGCGGCCCTAGAGGTGGATGACCTCACCGTAAGCTGCCGCAGCAGCTTCCATCACTGCTTCACTCAATGTCGGGTGGGGGTGGATGGTTTTAATCAGTTCGTGCCCCGTTGTCTCCAGCTTTCGCAATGCGACCAATTCTGCAACCATTTCAGTCACGTTCGCTCCAATCATATGGCCGCCGAGTAACTCACCGTATTTCGCATCAAACACCAATTTAACGAATCCATCTTTGTGGCCTGATGCGCTGGCTTTTCCTGAGGCGGAGAAAGGGAATTTCCCGATTTTCACCTCATGCCCAGCTGCTTGAGCTTGGGCTTCAGTCATTCCGACACTCGCAACCTCCGGAAAACAATAGGTACACCCTGGAATGTTTCCGTAATCAATGGGTTCGGGTGAATGGCCAGCTATTTTCTCGACGCACGTAATGCCCTCAGCCGATGCGACGTGGGCCAGTGAAGGCCCCGGCACACAATCACCGATGGCATAGTAGCCTGGAATGTTCGTTGCATAATAGTCGTCAACCACGACTTTGCCCGCATCGACTACAATTCCGACGTCCTCCAATCCGATTTTTTCGATGTTGGCAACCACTCCTGCCGCACTCAGAACGATATCACATGCGATGGATTCCTCCCCTTTTTTTGTCTTGATCTTGACGATTCGCTCCCCGCCTTTTGACTCGACGCTGAGGACTTCAGATGAAGTCATCACCTTGATCCCCGTCTTTTTGAAGCTCTTTTCAAGTTGTTTGCTGACGTCGACGTCTTCTACGGGCACGATGCGGTCTTGGTACTCAACCACGGTGACTTCCGTGCCAATGGCGTTGTAGAAATAAGCGAACTCTACACCGATGGCTCCAGACCCGACAACGACCAAGCGTTTTGGTTGTTTTTTGAGCGTCATGGCCTCCCGGTATCCAATGATGTTTTTACCATCTTGAGGAAGAGAGGGGAGGTGCCGGCTTCTCGCTCCTGTGGCGATGATGATGTGGTCGGCTTGCAGGGACTGCTTTTTTCCTGCTTCATCGGTCACCTCAAGTTGTTTGCCAGGTAAAAGTTTCCCGGTCCCCATGATGACGTCAATCTTGTTCTTTTTCATCAGGAACTGAACCCCTTTGGACATCCCGTCAGCAACGCCGCGGCTGCGTTTGACCATGCCTCCGAAGTCGGCTTGGGGCTTCTCTACCGTAATGCCGTAAACGTCTGCATGCTCGATGTACTCAAAGACATTTGCGCTTTTCAAAAGTGCCTTGGTGGGGATGCATCCCCAATTGAGGCAAATGCCGCCGAGCGCCTCACGCTCTACAACAGCCGTTTTCAATCCCAATTGGCTTGCTCGGATCGCGGTTACGTATCCGCCCGGGCCGCTTCCAAGAACAATTACGTCGTACTTCATGGTGTCTATTGGTACAAATGTGATTTCGCCTGCGAAGTTAACGCATCAAATCGAGTCTTGAGCCCTTCCATGCGCTACCTTTGATGATTCATTTTGCGCAACAAACGAAGACGAGTAACATGCTGAACATCATCCTTTTTGGCCCTCCCGGAGCGGGGAAAGGAACACAAAGTGCATTTTTAGTCCAGCATTATGGTCTGGTTCATTTGAGCACAGGAGACATTTTTCGAGCCAACATCAAAGGCCAAACGGAATTGGGCAAATTAGCTCAATCCTACATGGACCAAGGGCAGCTTGTGCCCGATGATGTGACAATCAGCATGCTGGAGTCGGAAGTGGATAACCACCCTTCGGCCAAAGGGTTTATTTTCGATGGGTTTCCAAGGACAACGGCTCAAGCACATGCGTTGGATTCCTTTTTAGATGGCCGCAATACACCGGTTTCTTGCATGTTGGCCTTGGATGTTGTCGAAGAAGAATTGAAGGCAAGACTGCTTTCGCGTGCAAAGACCAGCGGCCGGCCAGATGATGCGAATCCAGAGGTAATTCAAAAGCGAATTGATGTCTACAATGCTGAAACAGCTCCGGTTGCAGGACATTACGCGCTGCAAGGCAAATACACCGGTGTGGATGGTGTTGGAACGATCGCGGAAATCACCGAGCGCTTGCGCGCCGCGGTTCCCAGCGAATAATTTACAATAATTCATGTCGGGCGAAAATTTTGTTGACTACGTCAAGATTTGTTGCCGTTCTGGAAAGGGTGGCCCTGGTTCCGCGCACTTCATGCGGAATAGAATGACGGCAAAAGGCGGTCCCGATGGCGGCGATGGAGGACGAGGCGGCCACATCATCATTCGGGGCAACCAGCAGCATTGGACCTTGCTGCACCTGAAATATTCCAGGCACGTGATCGCGGCGCATGGTGAGCCTGGACGAGGCCAGCACAAGCACGGTTCCAATGGCAAAGATGCATACATCGATGTTCCTCTAGGCACGGTAATTCGTGATGCCGAGACGGAAGAAATCGTCGTAGAGATTTTGGAGGACGGTGAAGAGTTTATCATCACACCAGGCGGACGAGGTGGTCTGGGGAACGATCATTTTAAATCGTCTGTTCGCCAATCACCCACGTATGCGCAACCCGGGGAAGACGGAAGGGAGGAGTGGAAGATTCTGGAACTAAAATTGTTGGCCGATGTCGGTTTGGTTGGATTTCCAAATGCTGGAAAGTCCACGCTTCTTTCCGTGGTGAGCGCAGCAAAACCAGAGATTGCTAATTATCCCTTCACCACGCTCAAACCAAATTTGGGTATGATTCCTTATCGAGATGATCGATCATTTGTGATGGCCGATATCCCAGGGATTATCGAAGGCGCATCCGAAGGGAAGGGGTTGGGCTTGAGGTTTTTGCGGCACATCGAGCGCAATCCAGTTCTTTTGTTTTTGGTGCCTTCCGATGCTGATGACATTCGAAAAGAGTATGAAACACTGCTCGGAGAATTGGAAAAGTACAATCCTGATTTGCTGAAGAAGAACCGCTTGCTCGCGGTGTCGAAATCGGACATCTTGGATGACGAGCTTGAAGAGGCCATTCGGGCGGAAATTGTCGATTTAAACCCCATTTTTTTCTCCAGTGTTGCCCAAAAGGGCTTGCAGCCACTGAAAGACAAGATTTGGAAGGCGATGGAAGAAGCGACAGTATGGTAAGTGGAAATTCGGCAAGTAGAATTTGGACGCGAAAAAAACGAGCTCAATGAATAAGCACCTTTACGTGCAGCCTGAGGTGGAATTGGCTATTAAGAATGGTGAGCCTGTTGTGGCTCTGGAGAGTACCATTGTCGCTCACGGGATGCCTTATCCCTCCAATTTAGAGACTGCTCGACAGTTGGAGTCCATCGTACGTGCGGGAGGCGCTACGCCCGCAACGATTGCAGTTGCAAACGGTCAAATGCACATCGGATGCACATCGGATTTGCTCGAATCTTTGGCTTCACAGGATGGAGTATGGAAAGTCTCTCGTCGCGATTTACCGATGGCTCTTGCTGAAAATGTTTTGGGGGCTACTACCGTAAGCGGAACATTGATTGGTGCTGATTTGGCTGGGATTTCGGTGTTCGCTACAGGAGGGATTGGTGGAGTGCACCGGGGAGTAGCCGATACATGGGATGTTTCTGCGGATATTCCTGAATTAGCGAGGGCGCGGGTGGCCGTGGTCAGTGCTGGCGCAAAATCCATACTTGATCTTCCAAAGACCCTCGAAGCACTGGAAACTTCCGGCGTTTCTGTCTTGGGCTATCAAACCGATGAGTTTCCCGCATTTTTTGTGCGAGAAAGCGGACTTGACTTACCGCATCGATGCGACACTCCTTTGCAAGTGGCACGCGCCATGGAAGCGAAGTGGGCATTGAAGCTGGAAGGGGGCTTTTTGGTTGCTAATCCCATTCCAGAAGCCCATGCAGCGGACCCTGCTAGCGTGAATAGAGCCATAGAAGCTGGGTTGGAGGCTGCGAAGCGTGCAGGGATTGAAGGCAAGCGGCTGACACCGTATCTGCTTCAATTCATTAACGAAGTCACCGGTGGAGAGAGTTTGAAGGCCAATCGAAAATTGGTCGAGCACAATGTTGCTGTAGGAACAGCCATTGCGGCAGAATATGCTCGCCTTCGATAGGACCCATTGAGCGGCATCACCTACCTTGGTCAGAAGCGCCGTAAATTCGCGCCATGAAGCAGACGGATTCAATGGCATCTGAAGCGCAGAAACTCACGGAAAACCGGGACTTTCGTAGCGTGCTTTTGGATGATTATCGCCTGGCTTGTTTGAGCCGCGAGGCCTCACTTTTAGGACGAAAGGAGGTGCTAGGGGGCAAGGCTAAGTTTGGTATTTTTGGAGACGGCAAGGAGTTGGCTCAAATTGCCTTATCCAAAGTCATCCAAAATGGAGATTGGCGTTCCGGTTACTACCGCGACCAGACGCTCATGATGAGCAAAGGACTATTGGATGTTCGGCAATTTTTTGCCGCCTTGTATGCTGATACCGACGCACAACGTGAACCTTCCTCAGCGGGTCGTCAAATGGGGGGGCATTTTGCTACCCGATTCATCGATGACAAAGGCCAGTGGTTGAACCACATGGACCGGTTCAATAGCTCGGCGGACATCAGCCCCACGGGCGGTCAGATGCCGCGATTGCTGGGTTTAGCACAAGCGTCGAAATTGTACCGGTCGTTAGACGGTTTGTCTGATTTGAAGCCAGGATTTACTTCCAATGGTGATGAAATTGCAATCGGTACGATCGGAGACGCCAGCACATCTGAAGGTCTTTTTTGGGAAACAATGAACGCCGCAGGGGTATTGCAGGTTCCGATGCTGATGAATGTTTGGGATGACGGATATGGCATCAGTGTTCCAAAAGAATTTCAAACCACCAAAGGCTCCATCTCCCAAGCTTTGAGTGGGATGGAAAAAGAGGACCATACCAATGGGCTGGTGATTATGAAGGTCAAGGGGTGGGATTATCCGAACCTCATTGCGACCTACGAGGCGGCGGCATACCGTTGTCGGACCGAGCATGTTCCCGTTTTGGTCCATGTAGAGGAGGTGACTCAACCGCAAGGCCACAGCACTTCCGGTTCTCATGAGCGGTACAAATCACCCGAGCGCATGGCTTGGGCTGCTGAGTTTGATTGCATTGAGCAATTTGGTAAATTCTTGGTTTTGGAGGGGGCCGCGACGTCAGAGGAGCTTGCGGCCATTAGAAAAGAGACGAAAAAGGAAGTCCGAAACGAGCAAAAAACAGCTTGGGCTGACTTCAGAAAGGAATTTGATCAGGAGGTGGAAGAGGTCATACAAACGATTCGTTCATTGGATGCCAGCGCCCCAGAAATAGAACGTTTGCAAGAAGGGGTCTTTCCGGGTCGTGCTGAAATCCATGGGGCCGCTCGATCTGTTTTGGCTCGTTATGCTGGCCAAAGCTCCATAGAGCGCGCTGCGCTGCAAAAGTTTTCTGACCGAATGGTGCTGGAAAACCAAACGCGGTACAGCCAACATCTATACAGCGAGGGGGATGACTCAGTTTTGAATGTGGCCGCGGTCGCGCCAGACTATGGCGAGGACGAATGGGTCGACGGCCGATTGGTGTTGCAAAAGAATTTTGAAGCATTATTTGAGCGTCATCCCGAGTTGGTGACCTTCGGGGAGGATACGGGAAAGATTGGAGGCGTTAACCAATCGATGGAGGGAATGCAAGAGAGGTTCGGTGCATTGCGTGTGGCAGATACGGGGATCCGTGAGTGCACCATTGCGGGTCAGGGAATTGGCCTAGCGATGCGCGGCTTTCGTCCCATAGCGGAAATTCAATACCTCGACTATCTATTTTATGCCTTGCAGATTTTGAGAGACGATGCCGCTACAGTGCGCTACCGCTCTGCAGGTGGGCAAAAAGCCCCCATTATCGTCAGGACGCGCGGGCATCGACTTGAGGGAATTTGGCACAGCGGATCGCCTATGGGAACAATTGTGCACGCATTACGCGGCATGTATGTCTGCGTCCCTCGGAATATGACCCAAGCTGCAGGAATGTACAATTCGTTGATGCAGGCAGAGGAACCGGCACTGGTTATCGAATGTTTGAACGGCTATCGTTCCAAGGAGCGTTTGCCTCAGAACTTGGGCGATTTCACAGTGCCGTTGGGAATTGCCGAGGTGGTGCGGACTGGGACGGATGCAACCATTGTTTCGTACGGCTCCACATTCAACTTGGCTGCTCGTGCTGCCGAACGGTTGGCTGAAAAAGGCGTGCAAGTCGAACTGGTGGATTTGCAAACGTTGTTGCCTTTGGATCGCACATCCGTTGTTGGCGCTTCGCTTGCTAAGACCAACCGATTGCTGGTGGTCGATGAGGACGTTCCCGGGGGAGCGAGCGCCTACATTTTGGAGGACGTTTTGAATCGCCAAGGCGGTTGGAAGCATTTGGATGCAGCTCCTAAAACCCTCACAGCACAGGCACATCTGCCCCCTTACGGGTCGGATGGAGATTATTATTCAAAACCGAGTGTGGATGATATTTACGAGGCGATCTATGCGATGATGAACGAATCGAATCCGGACCGTTTTCCTCTATAACATGCAAGAAGAATCGTTCGATTTGAAATCTGAGTTCATCGATTTGCTCCAGTTGTTGAAAGCAACAGGATATGCCGCGACAGGCGGCGAGGCCAAAATGATGGTTGCCGATGGATTTATTGCCGTGAACGGAGAGGTGGAGTCACGCAAACGACGCAAGCTCAGGGCGGGTGATGCAGTGGAGATAGATCACCAAGTGAGAATTACCATAGGCTGAGAGGAGAGGGTGTTGGTAACAAAAAAGCACTTTGTTCAAGAGTCTTTGCGTGATTTTTCCGTTAATTCACTCCTCAATCAAATTTGTTCTGATGAATAAGTGGTTTTTTCTTTTGCTCTTGACGGCGTTTTGTGGTTCACTTGATGCACAACAAATGCTTCGTGGTCGGGTCATTGATGCCGAATTGGGAGACCCTATTTTTTCGGCAAACGTGATCATTGAAGGCACAACGACGGGAGTGACAACTGATTTTGATGGGAAGTTCTTGTTGCCCGTCACACAATTCCCGTTGCAGCTTCAAGTTAGCTTCATCGGTTACAGCATGAAGCGTGTCACAGTGCAAGGAATGGATGAAAAGCTTACGATCAAGTTGGCACCGGATCAAATTTTGATCGAAGCAGCAGAGGTCGTTGGTGATCGAATAAGCCAAAAGCAGAAGCAGGCGCCTCTCACGGTTGAATCCATGGATGTCATCGCCATCAAGGAGGCGCCAAGTGGATCTTTTTATGAAGGGCTCGGAAACCTCAAAGGTGTGGATGTCACCTCGGCTAGTCTTGGATTTAAAATCATCAATACGAGGGGATTCAACTCGACTTCTCCTGTCCGCTCCTTGCAACTGATCGATGGGATTGATAACCAAAGTCCTGGGCTAAATTTTTCATTGGGGAATTTTCTAGGCGCCTCTGATTTGGACGTGAAGAGTGTGGACATTGTGGCTGGTGCGAGTTCGGCTTTTTACGGACCGGGTGCCTTCAATGGAGTCATCTCGATGGAAACGAAATCACCGTTTCAATTTCCCGGTGTGAATGCGTCGATTAAAGTAGGAGAAAGGGAATTAAATGAGTTGGCGGTGCGGTACGCCGACTACATCAGTGACGAGGATGGGAATCCGGTATTGGGATTCAAGCTCAACGCTTTCCGCCTTTCCGCCTACGATTGGGAAGCAGCCAACTACGGTCCTGTTGATGGGGCTCAAGTAGATGTCTCCAACCCTGGTCGGTTTGATGCGGTCAACATTTACGGGGACGAATACAAGCCCGTGTTTGATTATTCCGGCGATGGCAGCAGCAATTCCCGCGGCCTCGGGAATTTTTTCCGCACAGGATACAAGGAAATCGATCTGGTCGATTACAACACCGAAAACCTGAAGGTGAGCACAGCGCTTCATTGGCGCCTCAAGCCAAAAGAAACCTAC
>Ga0209631_10001291_pt1 | contig 32160 bp, 26 predicted proteins | sample COG_08_FD_184752 | JGI IMG/M metagenome (GOLD analysis project Ga0209631, IMG submission 184752) | Pelagic Microbial community sample from North Sea - COGITO 998_met_08 (SPAdes) (version 2) | ecosystem: Environmental > Aquatic > Marine > Neritic zone/Coastal water | place: Helgoland, sampling... | reverse complement strand
GTCGAACGACGCGGTGCGAAGCGCCGCGACCCGCTCGAAGACAGTCCGATTCAGGTCAGTCGTCGCGGACGTGGTATCGGTCGCGACAGGATCGAACACATCCCGGTCGAGTTCCTGCGCTATGAGGCCAAGCGAATCGAGTACCGCGTCCTCGTCATCGATCGCCGAGCTGTAGTAGTCACGGAACAAGGGATCAGACGAGAGAATGAAGCCTTCAACCCTGGCCATCTGCCGGGCTTTCAGCAGATCCAGCTTCGCGCTGAGGCGAGCCGCAGGCTCGACCACCGTCGTGATACGATTCTGAACTGCAGCGACTCGCTGACCGAAGTACGACGGCACCGCAACGAGCGCCACCAGTGACAGCGCGACGAAGCCCAGCGCCCACATCCCACGGGCTGAGGGTGGCCGCGCAGGAGACAGCTCGGCATAAAGCAACGAACGCGGTCCGGCTCCGTCCGTCATCGTCCCTCTTTCATGCTGAGCCTAGTGGTCGAAGTCGAAGTCCTCTTCGCCCTCATCGTACGTCGCATCCCCGAGGGCGAAGCTCGCGTTGAGTTCTTCGTTCATCTCGGTCCCAAAGATCCGCCCGGCGATAAATTCGCCGAGTACCGGTCCCTGCTTGAAGGACTCGGCCTGCCCACCACCGGCGAGCCAGACGTTATCGAAATCCGGATGGTGATCGATGATGAAGTTCCTCGACGCCGTACTCGAGTAGTGGCACGCGCGCGTCTCGTTGATGATGCCACCGGCAAGCGCCGGAAAGAACTTCGACAGGATCTCGCGCGGCCGTCCGTGTCGATCCTCGGGCACCCAACGAACGCTCTCGTCAGGGTTGTCGCCCCGGGCACCACCCGTGCGGATTCGGAATCCACGGTTGTCGTCAGGAAGTGCTGGCCAACCTGTGCAACCGGGCACCCCGTAGCTGGGGCAGTTCGGCCAGCGGTACGACTCATCGCCGGGCGGCGTCTCGAAGTAGTACACATGACCCACGGCGTTCGCCCGGAATCGGTTACCCATGAGTTCCGGGAGGAAATGTGCGAACCAGGCACCCGCAGCGTAGACGAACATACCGGCCTCAAGCTTCTCTCCGTTGGAGAGGTGCACGTTCTCGAGTATGCGCCCGTCTTCGTCACCGTGGGTTGCCTTCACGATCCGGATCTCACCGCCTTCCTGCTGAAAGACCCGCGCCACCGACTCGATCGCCCGCCGCGCCCGCACGACACCGGCCGAGGGTTCGAATAGCGCGGCCCCCATCTCCGGCGTCTGGATCATCGGCCAGCGATAGGTGACCTCCTCAGGCGTCAGCACCTCATAGGGATGCCCGAGGATGTCCCAGTTCACGGTGGACTGCTCCATCGACGGCGACATCTCCTCCCGAATCATGATGTCTCCCGACTCGTAGTACAGGCGCGGCAAGAGCGAGTCGACGTGCTCGTCGTCCCAGTCCTTCCACTTCTGCATCGAGCGGATCGCCCACTCCGCCCACTGGAGGCCGACTGCGACTCCACCATAGCTACTTCGTACGCCTCGAGTTTCTCCACCGGAGGCCGACTTCGAGTTACCCGGCCCGTACTGGTCCAGAAGCGTGACCTGCATTCCGCCCCGCTGGAGGTTCAACGCGGTCCATGCACCGAAGTTGCCCGCACCGACCACGACCACGTCGGGAATCTGACCGCTACGAACGAACGGAGCGCGACGCGGCTTCGCACTGGGCCTCGGGGTGCCCTCCAACTCGGTCGGCGTTCCAGCTACAGCGAGGCCGGCTCCGGCTGTCGCTACCTTCAGGAAATCACGTCGATCGATGCCCATGAAGCTTCCTTCGTATCAGGGGGCGCAGCGGAGGCTACGGATGGACATTGGGACTACTGGTTCCGGATCGACGAAAGGCTGATGCCATCAAGGACCGCTCGATCGGCGGCAAGTTCCGCATCACCCGGCTCGAAGCCGTTCATCCGGAGAATGTACGACACCAGGTTGACCGTCTCGTCGTCCGAGAGGCTTCCCGGTGCAGTCTCCGGCATCTGCGTCTGGATCATCTGATAGAGCGATCCCACATGCCTGCGACTCCACTTGAACTTGAACTGGGCGTCGGAGAACTCACTCGATGCGTGGCACTCGGTACACTGGCCGCGAAACACCTCACGACCACGATCTGCCTGACCGTCGGTGAAGGACGCCATGGCGCTCGCGGCCGGCGCCGGGGCGGACTCGGATGAGGAGGCAGGCACCGACTCCGGTGCAGTAGCCGAAGGGGCGGCGGTCGCCGTCGAGCCCGCCGACGCACAGGCGGAGAGGACGAAGAGGGAGGAGCCGAGCAGCAAGGTCGTCGAACGGTTCATCGAGAAGCGGGCGAGGGTCAACGTGCAGAAGAAAAAAAGTCGAGGCCTGTGGACCTGGTCATGGTCCGTCATCTGACACATATAGTCGGACCCCTAAATCTTCACGTAGATCCTTCTGGCGTGAAGGATCCACATCATCGTGAGCCAGAAAGCCACATACGACACGGCAAACGCTAGGGACCCGTTGATGTCGCCCGCCCAGCTGCGGAAGACGGTCTCGTAGATCCAGTTGTACAGTGACGTGCCATCGCCACCGTCCACGCGGATTCTCACCAGCGTCTTGGTCAGCATACCCGACGCCACGAAAACCGCGATGGCGTTCATGCCGTAGACGACCATCCAAGTGTGCCAGAGACCGCGCATCCGGCGCACATCGATCAGCCAGTAGAGCAAGCCCAGGAGCAGGAGGGCGGTACCGGCAGTGAACACCACATAGGAGCTGGTCCAGAGGTTCTTGTTGATCGGAAAGACAAGTCCCCAGAAGAGTCCCATGCCGGTCAGTGCGACGCCCGAGATGAGCAAGCCGCGCGTCTTGGCTTCTTCATTCTGATGCCCTTGCAGCCACTCCCCCGTCACAATCCCCAGAAGCGCGGTGACGATGGCGGGAAGCGTAGAGAGCAACCCCTCGGGATCCCACGTGTTCTGCCAGAGCCGCCCGGGCATGACGATCCGGTCGATCCAGGCAGCGAGGTTGCCATCCGGGCTCAGATCGCCCGCACCGTACCCGGGCACTGGAACAAGCATCATCGCGGCCCAATACCCGAGCAGCAGAAGCACTCCAGTCACCGCGCGTCCTCGGCGATCAAGGTACAGATACGCCGCAGCTGCCCCGAGGTACACCAACCCGATGCGCTGGAGCACGCCGTAAAGGCGCATCGAACCCCAGTCAAAGGACGGGATTGCGCGCATGGCGATGCCCAGCCCGATGAGGATCAGCGAGCGCCGAACGACATGCCGCATGAGGTCGGACGTCTCCGCCCCCGCCTTGAGCCGGCGACGGAAGGAAAATGGAATCGCAACCCCGACGATGAACAGGAAGTACGGAAAGATCAGATCGGTCGGCGTCCAGCCGTGCCACTCCGCATGGCGCAGCGGCATGTAGATGTGTGTCCAGGCCCCCGGATTATTGACCAGGATCATCCCAGCAATCGTCAGCCCCCGGAACGCATCCAGAGAAATCAGCCGAGCCGCCCCGGGTGGCTGTCCGTCGGTCATCAGAGGCGGTCCAGGTCTTCGGGAAGATTCACGTTGAGGGACACGGCCCACGCCGCTGCCGCATTAAGGACAACTCTCCGTCCCTCGACGGCCTCGACCAGAGCACGGGCTGCCTGCTCTCCGTTATCGAGGAGGTGCGTCACGGTATCAAGGCAACTAATACGGTACACTGCGCAGAGTGGCTCGAAGTCGGGGTTGCCCACGCGATGGGCAGCAGCGGCCATCACCTCTTCTCCGTCCGGCCCAGTTCCCGTAGCCCCCTCGATGACGACCTCAACGATGTCGGAGTCGACTCGCGGAAGGTCTGAGGCAAGAACGAAGACGGAGGCCGCTCCCCGGTCCATTCCATGGCGCAGGGCGGACTCGATCCCTGCGAGTGGCCCCTGGCCCGGTCGGAGATCCGGTACGACCCGGCCGCCGAAGTCAGGCACGGGCCTGGACGACACCACCACGACCTCATCACAGACTCGGGCGAGCGTTTCAGCCGCCCGCACCGCCATCGGGACTCCATCCACTGCGACACGTGTTTTGTCACGTCCGAACCGACGACTCTCTCCACCCGCGAGGACCGCGCCCAGTACGGGGCGTATCGATGACGGAACAGAGCCCGCAGCACCCCTCATGAGTTCGGCCTGCTCACACAACCCGCGCAGGCTCCGTGTAGACATTGAAACCACCGTTCCGAGTGAAGCCGATCAGCGTCAGCCGGAAACGACGCGCGAGGTCCACTGCCAGGCTCGAGGGCGCACCGACCGCCACTAGCATCGGGATGCCAGCCGCAACGGCCTTCTGCACAAGCTCGAACGAGGCTCGTCCACTCACCACGAGGACACGGTCACGCGCGGGTAGTCTGCGAGCCAGCAGCTCGTAGCCGACGACCTTGTCCACTGCGTTATGCCGTCCGACATCCTCCATGACGACGTGCCTCGCTCCAGTCGTGTCGAAGAGCCCGGCAGCATGCAGACCACCCGTGCGCTCAAAGACCGCTTGGTCCTCGAGGAGGCGTTCCGGCAACTGAGGCACCAATCCTGCGTCAATTGTCAGACCTTCCGGGAGCAGTTCGCACCCTGCAGACTCGACGGCCTCCAGAGACGCCTTGCCACACACACCGCAGCTCGAGGTGGTGTAGACGTTTCTCCGTACCAGGCCGAGATCGAAGGTGGTACCCGCAGCCAGCCTGGCCTCGACGACGTTGTACTCCTGCTCGTCCGGGCCCTGGCAGTACGTCAGCTCGGCGACGTCATCCGCGGACCCCAGCACCCCCTCCACGTGCAGGAATCCGGCAACCAGATCGAAGTCATGGCCTGGCGTGCGCATCGTCACAGCGATCGCCTCTACCCTGCGTTCTCCCTCCTCGACCCACGACACGCGGATCTCGAGCGGTTCCTCGACGGCGAGCGTGTCCTTCCGGGACCGTGCCGTGCCGTCACGGAACCGTTTGACCCTTGTGGTCCGGGTGCCCCCTCTCTGACCGATCACTGCACGGCGATCAGAGGGTCAGGAAGGGGTGGAGCACGATGTTCAGCGTGGCCGCACCCATCATCCGGGCGCCCAACGATCCGTCGGTGTTCGTCATCAACAAGTCCCCGTTGTGAACCTTCGCGTGTGGAGCGCCCGGGCCTCAGCGCGGCAACCGCTCCGGCATGTCAGCGACCACGAACGCCATGACGGCCATCGTCGCAACGCAAAGGGCTACTTCGTCAGGATCCAGCTTATCCACCGTATCTGCATCACTGTGATGGTACCAGAAATATCGGGTACCATCTACGCTGAGCCCCATGCCCGGTACCCCCGTAGCCATGAGCGGTGAGATATCCGCACCGCCACCACCCCGCGTGATCGCACCGGACTCGATGCGTTCGAGCAGGCTCCCAATCTCCTGAATTATCTCGAACGCCTCATCCGAGCCGGTGAAGCCAAACCCACTAGGCTTGAACACGCCGCCATCGGACTCCATCGCGAGCACGTGGTACTCCTCCTCATGTTCTGCGACATATTCCCGCCCACCTGTCCGGCCCTGCTCTTCACTGGTCCAGCCAACGGCTCGGATCGTTCGGCGCGGCTGCAGACCGAGTTCCTTCATGATCCGAATCGCCTCCCATGCGGCGACCACACCACCGGCATCGTCCATGGCACCCTGACCGACGTCCCACGAGTCGATGTGCCCTCCGAACACCACGACTTCATTGGGCAGCTCACGCCCACGGATCTCAGCCATCACGTTACGTCCAGGAACGTCTGGCAAGGTCTGCGCCTCCATCTTCAGCAGCAGTTCGACTCGTTCACCGCGCTCCTGCATACGCTGCAGAAGGTCTGCGTCCTCGACGGTGATCGCGGCGTGCGGAATCTTCGGCACTCCCTCTTCGTATGCCGAGTTCCCGGTGTGAGGCGTTTGTTGTGAGTACGGCGTGACCGAGCGGATTAGACTTGCGACAGCGCCCGCCTGTGCGGCGGCCACAGCACCCCGTGAGCGGTACTGGACGGTCTGCCCGTACGTCGTGAACGGGACGTTGAAGAGTACGATCCGCCCCTTTGCTTCATCCGCTCGGCGCTCGAGTTCCTCGAACGAATTCACGACCAGAACCTCACCTCGGATCCCGCCCATGGGCGTGCCAACGCTAAAACCGAGGCCCAGCATCGGTAATTCACGGGGCCAAGGCAGAATCATCTCCAGTCGTTCCGCACCGCGAACCCAGTGCGGCACCATAACCCGCTCCGTGTGCACGTTGTCGAAACCGTCAGCTTCCATCTGCTCCACGATCCAGTCGATCGCCCGTTCGAGGGCCGTGGAACCAGAGATGCGAGGCCCAAACCGCTCTACCAGCTCGGTGAGTCTTGCGTAGGCATCATGATCACCGGTGGCTGCGTCGATGATCTGGTTGGCTACGTCGCGGTATTGATCGGCAATCTCCTGACTCTCGACGGACCGCGGCAGCACGATGGCGAGAACGAGTGCAGTCAGGAGCATACGGGCGAAACGGTGTGTCCTCATCGAAACCTCCAGAGAAGCGCCGGATGTAGCCGGCGGGTTACGAAGCTGAGTCGAAGTAGGGAGCCAGAGCCTCAGCCGGCGGTCGCGGCGTGACCAGGCTGACGGTGACGAAGAGAAGCGCTGAGACGAGGAATCCGCAAAGAACGGGTTCGACCGATGCGGCGCCGAACAGTTCCCAGAGGAAGGTCGCGGTGACACCTCCGACCATGGCGGCTGCAGCCCCCTGCTTCGTTGCCCTCGGCCACAGCACACCTCCGACGACCGGCGGCACGAACGCCGCAGCCATGAGCGCCGTGAAGAGCAGAACGATGAACTGCACCAGCTCGCCTTCACCTACACCACTGAGGAGCAGCATCACCGGCAGCGATCCGACAACCAGAATGCCGAGTCGGTCGACCCACATGCGTCGCTCAGGCGAGACATCCGGGTTGATGAGGTTCTGGTAGATGTCCACCGACAGCGCCGAACCGGCGACGATCAGCAATGAATCGACGGTCGACATCATGGCCGCTGTGATCGCGGCCAGCATGATGGCACCGAGCGTAGCTGGGAGGACGGCCGTGGCGACCATCGGCATGGCGAGGTCACCCGTTGGGAGCGCAGGGAAAAGCACGATCGCAGAGAGCGCCAAGACGAAGACGAGCAGGTTGATCGCGAGGATCATGATGATCGCAAAGAGGACGCCTCGCCGGATCGTGCGCATGTCTTTCATAGCGTAGAGCCGAATGAGCTTCTCTGGCGTAGCCACACCTCCGAGAAAGAAGGAGAGGCCCATCGTGAGCAGAAGCGTGGCCGGCATGGTCTCGAAGGTGAATACGAGCGGGTGCGCGGACTCGACGAGGGTCAGCAGGCCGCCCATGCCGTCAACCTGCCTGAGGGCAAGAGGGACTGCGAATAGCGCACCCAGTCCCATTACGACGAGCTGGAAGGTGTCCGTGTACACGACGGCGACCATACCGCCAACTACCGTATAGATGAGGAGAATCGTCGTGAACCCGACCATGCCCACCGTCGTGGGCACACCGAACACCGTGTTGGCGATCAGCCCACCGGCCAGGATCTGAGCCTGTATGTACACAACCGTCGCGACGAGGATGATGCCCGCCGCAAGCCCCCGGATGCCCTTGCCGTAATAGCGCGTTTCCATGAACGCCGGGATTGTCAGTTCCTTCTGCCTGGTGAAGCGCGGTGCAAGTACGGCCACCATGAACCAGTATGAGAGCGGGATCGACAGCAGCACCCATCCAAAGGACCACCCGGCGGTGTACATCACACCGATCGTGCCCACGAACGTACCCGCTGACGTATGCGTGGCGGCCATCGTCGCGCCACCCGTGAACCAGCCAAGCTCACCGCCGGCGATCCAGTAGTCCGTTTCGCTACGGGTGGCCCGCAGGCTGTACCAGCCGATCGCAAAGACGACGCAGAAGTAGCCAATAAAGACCCACACCTGCGCGGTCATCGACGCTCCTCCCATCGCATCCATACGGCGTACCCGACGACGATAAGCGCACAGATGACAAACAACCCCCAGAAGATGAAGCCCGGCCCCCTCATGCGCGGGACCTGCTCGCGACACCGCTGAGGTGACGCCATCCGACAGCGGAGAAGCCGAGGAGAATGAGCAACGTCACGAGATCGACGGCGAACGGGACACCCGGCCGCCAGACCCCGTCACTGCGACCTCGGAAGCCAACCATCGATGGTGACGTCTGGAGACTCACTGCCCAGGTGCCGTCGATGTCCTCGCGAAGACCGGACGGGAACCCCTCGGACACCATCCACTCTGAAGGCAGGATGAGTCGCGCGGTGAAGCCGGCCCCGGCATCACCGCTCGGCTCTGCGGTCCCGGTGAGTGTGGGGATCCGGGCGCGCAGCTGCGCGCCGTCTTCGTGCACCGCAGCCTCGACCCGGTAGCGCACCTCCAGAGGCACGGTCGACCCGGTGGTCGCCACCGGAAGGAACAGCGATGCGGCCCGATGGCTACCCCGAGTTGGCCACAACTCGACTGAGCGCCCGTTCGAGACGGTCAGACGTTCGACCGTCGCGTCGCCGAATCCGAGTAGCTCGAAGCGCACGGGCTGAGCGAGTGGCAATATCGGACCAGAGGTCGGCCCGAGGACGTAGCGCATCGTGACCTCGGCGGATCCGTCTCCCGAGGAGAGGTCAGCGTCCATGTGCACTGACAAAACCGCCCAGTCAGGAGCTTGAGCCGCCAGAGTGACTGGCAGGACGGGAAGGGTCAGGAACGCGAGCTGAAAAAGCCGACGTATTCCAGACCATGGCATCGCGACAATCGGCGCTGACACCCGGGGCGAGGTCCATACTCCAACCTTCCGTATGAGAGTCAGGCCCACGCCTCCGTCATCACACGCATTGCGTTGCCGCCCATGACCTTCTCGATGTCTTCGTCCGAGTGTCCGGTGTTCACGAGCCAACGGACGATGTTGATGGAGCCTTCGGTCGGGTTCTCGAGCCCTTCGACATACTCGACCTCTTCGAAGTGCTGGTCGGGGTGATGCCCCCCGCGAGAGTCCTGAATCGAGAGGTTCGCCATGTAGGTTCGATGCAGGCCGACGTGGTCGCCGTACACCGTATCGGGGCCAAAGCCAACGTGATCGATTCCCACCAGCGCCTTCACGTACTCGAAGTGCTCCATGAAGGCCTCGAGGTTATGGCGTCGATTGTTTCTGGTCAGGGTGGTGTGCGGAGCACACTCGATACCGATCACCCCACCCCTGGCAGCCACGGCCTCCATCACATCATCGGGCGCCAGACGGTTCGACAGCCAGAGTTCGCGCGCGCCGATGTGCGATAACACGATGGGCTTCTCACTGCATTTCACAGTATCCAGCGTCGTTTGATCACCGCAGTGAGAGCAGTCGATCAACAATCCGACCTTGTTCATCCGCTCGACCGCCTTACGGCCGAACTTGGTCAGGCCGCCGTCGCGGTCTTCCTTGAGCCCGTTCCCGAGCGCGTTCGACTCCGAATAGGTGATCCCGAGCGATCGGAGCCCGAAGCCGTGAAGAATGTCGATCCGATCGAGATCGTTCTCGATCATCGCGGCGCCTTCCATCGATGCGATCCAGGCGACCCGTCCCTCGTCGTGGGCTCGCTGGATGTCCCCGATGCGGAGGCAGTGGATCAGAAAGTCTTGATGGGCGAGGTCGCACAGCCGCATACCGAGATCGTGCAGGACGTCGTCCCACTGCCACCCCGACCGCGAGTGGATCGTGCAGATCCCGTCCATGAGGTTGTCAAAGACCGCATCCCAGTGAGACGCGGCCAGGCCCTCGAACGCGGTGGCCATTCTCCCGTGCCGGACGTACTCCGGGGTCTCCTCGATGCGCTCAGGAAAGACACCCAGGTGCTCGTGCATGGAGACGAACAGGCACCGTTCGATCAATGACGCACAGCGAGCCTCGTCTTCGTCGGATAATGGGAGGCGAAACTGCGGTACGCGCGCCAACTCGTCGGCAAGATCGAAGGCCTTGTAGTCGGCCCCCTGCTCCAGGTATGAAAACGACGAATAGCCGTCGTAGCTCTTCTTCAGGCTCATGGGAGGACCCTGTCTGTTGGGGGCGGCCGGGTCAGGTCGAGGCTGGTGACCATGACAATCGGCAATTCTTCCGAGGAGTAGTCCTTGCGTGTGCGGCGCGCGACCTCGAAGCCGTCTTTGTTCGGCATGTGCGGGTCGGTCAGAAGCAGATCGAATCCGAGGCCGATCTTGGCAAGCGCATCGATCCCGTCGTGGGCGAGCTCGACCTCGAAACCGAATCCCCGAACGAACGGGGCGTGCAAGCTACAGATCATCTCGTCGTCTTCGGCAACGAGAATCTTGTAGGTCTCTTCAGGCATCGTGATCCGGCACGGGTTCAGCTGTTCATGGCGTGAGCCATGGATCCCGGGGCAAGTGGCAAGCTACGCACAAGCCTCCGAGTCCGCCAAGCCAGTTTCCTCAGCGCGTTCAGGACGCTTGCCACGTCGGTGACCATGCCCCCTCTTGGCTCTCCCGGCGAACACATTTGCACTCCCTAGATCCGAGTCAGTCTGACATGCTTGCTGCCCGTTCACTCACTGATCGTACTCTGCCTGCCATCGCGCGGACCGCTGCCCTTTCGGTGACCTGCCTCGCCCTGCTGGCTAATCCCCATTCGACAGCAGGCCAGGTGAATGAAGTACAGGCCAGTGCTGTCGCGAACTTTGACCTCGCGGCTCGGTGGGCTCCCTACAAGATCCGGGAGATGGTGCACAGCACGACCGTTGCACCCCGGTGGATCGAGGGGAGCGAGAAATTCTGGTACGAATGGGAGAACGCCGACGGCACCTTCTTCTACATCGTCGACCCTGAGCGAGGCACGAGGAACCAGTTGTTCGACAATGATGTGATGGCGGCGGAGCTCACCCGAATCACACGTGATCCCTGGGACGGACAGCATCTCCCGATCACGAACATCCGTTTCTTCAGCGACGACCAATTCCAGTTCGACGTCGAGTCGTCACAGGATGAAGCGGCGGCGGACAGGAGCGAGGACGAAGAGGAGCAGCAGGAAGAGGGTGAGGGTGAGCAAGAGCGTGCAGAAAAGCGTGTGCACCACTTCGAATTCACGGTCTCCACGCAGATGCTGCGGCTTCTGGAAGACTACGAAGAGCCCAACGATCACCCCGGCTGGGCCAGCGTCTCTCCGGACGGTCAGACGGTGGTCTTCGTACGGGAGCACAACCTCTGGATGATGTCGGGCTCCGACTACCAGCAGGTCCTCGACGCACGCCGCGGCAAAGACGGCGACGAAGCGGAAGAGGCGGAGAACGAGGTCGACGTCGACGAGGTCCAACTCACGACCGACGGTGAGGAGTACTACTCCTATGCCGCGAACGGGAGTGGCCGGGGCGAGACCAACGTCTCCCGCGAAGAAAACAAAGACGATCGCAAGCGGGCCAGCCTTACCTGGTCCCAGGACTCCGGGCAATTCGCACTGGTGCGCACAGACTATCGCGAGGTCGAGAAGCTCTGGGTCGTCCACACGACAGGGAATGACCGACCCGAGCTCGAGACCTACGCCTATGAGATGCCCGGCGAGGAGCACGTGGACCAGCACGAGATCGTCATCTACGACCTCGAGGGTCGGAGTCAGGTGACCGTCGCCGACGATACCGAGACCGACCCGGACCTTACGATCGTGAACGCAGAGCAGTTCCTGTACCAGGACTCTGACGAGCCCCGAACGCAGCAGTGGGTGTCCGAGACATCGGAAGAGCTCTACTACCTGCGCATTTCCCGCGATCGACATCGGGCAGCACTCAGCGTCGCCGACCCGGCGACAGGGACCTTTCGTGACATCTTCGTCGACAGCCTCAACACATACATGGAGACTCGTCAGCCGCGTCGTCTGGCCGACGGGAGCTGGCTCTGGTGGTCCGAGCAGGACGGGTGGGCGCACATCTATCGGTACTCGGCCGACGGCTCACTTCGAAATCGGCTGACATCCGGAGCCTGGCACGTCGACGGGATCGTCAGCGTCGACGAGCTGAACGGGTACGCCTTCGTGACCGGTCAGGGCCGCGAGGAAGGTGAGGACCCCTACTATCAGCACCTGTATCGGGTAAACCTCGACGGCTCGGGGGTCACGCTGCTCAACCCGGGCGACTTCGACCACCGCTTCGCCATGGGTGAGTCGCGCCGCTTCTTCGTGGACAGCTATTCGAGGGTGAACACCATCCCGGCGTCAGCGGTCTACAACGCAGAGGGCACCAAGATTCTGGACCTCGAGGTCGCAGACTTTTCGGCTCTGGATGGCGCAGGCTACAGCTTCCCTGAGCCATTCGTGACCGAGGCAGCCGATGGCGTGACCGACATCTACGGCGTCATGTACAAGCCCTATGACTTTGATCCGGACAAGAGCTATCCGATCGTCGCGTACGTCTATCCGGGCCCACAGACCGAGTCGGTCTCGAAGTTCTGGTCGACCAACCAGTACGAGCAGGGCTTGGCGCAGTTCGGTGTGATTGTGGTCACGCTGGGTAACCGAGGCGGAAATCCAGCCCGCTCGAAGTGGTACCACAACTACGGATACGGGGACCTTCGGGACTACGGCCTGGACGACAAGAAGTTCGTGATCGAGCAACTCGGAGACCGACATGACTTCATCGACCTCGACCGAGTCGGGATCTACGGACACTCAGGCGGAGGCTTCATGTCCACGGCCGCCATGCTCGTCTACCCCGACTTTTTCAAGGTTGCAGTGTCGTCCTCCGGCAATCACAACAACGACGTCTACAACCGCTGGTGGTCGGAGACCCACCACGGAGTAGAGGAAGTCGTCGACGATGAGGGCAACTCGACCTTCGAGTACGACATCGAGGCGAACTCCGACCTCGCGGCCAACCTGAAGGGCAACCTGCTGCTCACGACCGGGAACATCGACAACAACGTCCACCATGCGGCCACCCATCGGATGGCCGAAGCCCTGATTCAGGCCAATAAACGATTTGACTACTTCGTCTTTCCGGGCCAGCGGCACGGCTACGGGACCATGGGCGACTACTGGTTCTGGCTGAGGGCCGAGTACTTCGTCGAGCACCTGCTCGGCGCACAAGCCAACATGGCCGACATCATCCCACTACAGGTCGAGCGACCGAAGACGAGGTAGCCTCAGGTATCGCCGTCGGCTGATGGGTCTCGCCGGGCGTCAGCTCCCCGGGGGGTCAATCCTGATCTCTCCGGGGAGCAGCTCATCGCGCCGGTTACGGAGGCGGGCCCACACGCGGGAGGAAAGAAAGACGCCAGACACGACGAAGTAGGCTGAGCCCATGCCGAGCACGAGCGCGATCAGCAGGCCACCAAGCCAGACGGTAACGCCGACCGCTGCAGCGAAGCCCGGTCTAACGCTGGCCACGTTCAGACTCGATCGCGCGGGTAAGGACATCTGCCAACTGGTCGCCGGTGAACGGCTTTCGAATCACGTGCTCCGCTCCGACAAGTCCACCGGACTGGATTGGATCGATCTCCGCGAAGCCCGTCGTGTAGACCAAGGCAAGGTCCGGTCGTACCGCGATGAGACGCTGGGCCACCTCAGCACCCCAGCCGTCAGGCAGGTTGATGTCCATCAGAACAGCGTCGATATCCCCTTCGAATCGGTCGATCATCTCGGCGGCTTCCGCCGCAGACGACGCCCCGATCATGTTGAAGCCGCGCGTGCGCAGGAGATGATGTGACGGATGCCCTCTTCGTCGTCGACGAAGAACACGATCGGCTTCCGTTTCAATTCTTCAACCTGCTCGTCAGACACGTATTTTGTCGGGTTGCGCTCGGACTCGCGACAGGGTCACCGCGATGGAGTCGGAAGCTATCCATTCGAGGGTGCGGGTTCGAGGGGCTCCCTCGAGTTGGTGCGCTTCGGGGCTCCTGTCAGATTGTTCGCATGAACACCCCTGCTCTTCACCGCGGCCTCCTGGCACTGACACTCGCCATCTCGCTGATGGCGCCCGCGGATGCCTCGGGTCAGGAGGCCGAGCCGGGCAGCGACCTCCGAGTCTGGCTCGTGACCGCCGGCCCCGGAGACGCCGTCTGGGAGCGCTACGGGCACAACGCCCTGCGGGTTCTCGACACCCGAACCGGATACGACGTCTCGTATAACTGGGGCATCTTCAGCTTCGGACAGCCCGTCGAGTTCATCGTCCGCTTCCTTCAGGGGCGCATGCTCTACATGATGGCCCCGTTCGATACGCGTGCGATGCTCGAAGCCTACGCGCAAGCCAACCGAGAGGTCGTCCTGCAGGAGCTCGACCTCACGCCCACAGAACGGCTCGAACTTCAGAACTTCGCGCAGAACAACGCCAGACCTGAGAACCGTGACTACTTCTACCAATACTTCCTCGACAACTGCTCCACGCGTGTCCGGGACCTGCTCGACCTCACACTCGGCGGTCGGTTGGAGGACGTGTTTGGTGAAGAGCACACGAGCACCAGCTATCGGTGGCACACGCGACGGCTGACGCAGGTCGACCCGCTCATCTACACGGGAATGGATGCGCTGCTGGGAACACCGACAGATGCCGAACTGACCTTATGGGAGGAGATGTTTCTCCCACTGACGCTGCGTGATGCAATCCGTGATTTCGACGTCGTTCGGGCCGATGGCTCGGTGAGGCCGCTGGTCCTGTCCGAAGAAATCGCAGTGCCGTCCACACGCCCCGCAGAAGAGGCCGGTCCTCCGGGCTGGCTCTGGCGGTTTCTCTTCGTGGGACTGCTGCTCGGCGCGGTCTTTGCCTCACTCGCGCTTCCAGCGGTCCGAACGTCGACGACCGGACGTCGCATCGTGTATGGGGCCGCCGCAGCGTGGTCGGGCCTGTTCGGCCTGCTCGGATTGATCCTGACCGGACTGCTCTTCACCGATCATGTGTTCTCGACGTGGAACGAAAACCTCTTCCTCGCGAACCCTCTGCTCCTGCTGGTTGCAGTGTCACTGCCACTTTCCCATCTCGACCCCGTCTGGAGCCGTCGAGCCCGGACCGCATCTCTCGTTTGTGCCACCATTGCGCTGGTGGGTCTCCTCTGGCAGCTCGCGCCGTTATCGGGGCACCAGAACGGAATGTTCTTCGCGCTGCTCCTCCCAGGCCACCTCGGTCTGGGGTGGGGTCTGCGCGCGGTCGCAGACAAAACGATCACGTAACTGTTGTGCCAAGCGGGTTCGACAGCAATTCTGCGGTTGAAATCCATGGCCGCGCCCGAAGGAATGGCATGTTGCCGAACAACGACGAACTCATCGCCCAGGCGAAAACCGAGGAAGCTCCGTTGCTTCCGCTCCTGCACAAATTGCACGAGCGAGATGGCTACCTGAGCGAACATGCCCTGAGGGCGGTATCGAAGGGTCTGAGGATCCCGATCGCGGACCTCTTCGGCACGATCACTTTCTACCATCACTTCGCGCGGGAGGAAGGCGGGTTCGAAGCTCCCCGCGTCTGCACTGGACCGATCTGCAGCCTGAGGGGCGCGCACGACCTCGTGGCCGGGCTCGAGGGCGCGACGGGTATGCCGTGCAGCGGTCGGTGTGATGAGCCCATCCCGGTGATCCGAGGTGGTCAAACGCTGGTCGGTATGTCTGTCGACGCGCTGGCCGTCCGCGAGACACCGGCTCCGCCTGCAAAACAAGGCGACTACGAAGAGTGCGTCTTCGCCCACATCCGTGATGCCGACCGGAAGACCCTCGACGGGTACCGGCTCACAGGGGGCTACGCGGCATTAGAGAGAGCCGTCACCTCGATGACGCCCGAGGCGCTGATCGGACTGATCGATGAGAGCGGCCTCGCGGGCCGTGGTGGCGCCGGCTTCCCAACCGGGCGAAAGTGGCGCGCAGTGGCAGAAGCGGACGGTGGTCCCAAAACAGTCGTCTGCAACGCAGACGAAGGTGAGCCGGGGTGCTTCAAGGACCGCGCACTGATGGACCATGACCCGCATGCCGTCCTTGAAGGCATGGCGCTCGCCTGCTTCGCTACCGGTGCACCCCGAGCATTCCTCTACCTCCGGTACGAGTATCCGGAGACGGAGCATCTCCTGTCGGAAGCCATCGCGGAGGCAGAAGCCGCAGGCATCCTCGGTGATGATGTCTTCGGCACGGGTACCGAAATTCGCATCTACATGCGTCGCGGTGCTGGTGCGTACATCTGCGGTGAAGAGACTTCCCTGCTGAATTCGCTCGAGGGCGAACACCCCTTTCCCCGCAATCGTCCGCCCTACCCAGTGACACACGGATACGAGGGTACACCGACCGCGGTGAACAATGTCGAGACGCTGTCTTCTGTGCCCCCAATCATTGTTCACGGGGCCGAATGGTACCGGAACCTGGGGCTGGGCAGCCACGCAGGCACCAAGGTGATCTCTCTGTCCGGTGACGTTGCCCGGCCGGGCAACTACGAAGTGCCCATTGGGCTCCCTCTTTCCACGCTGATCGAGGAGTGGGCGGGCGGCATACCGAACGGACGCACTTTGAAAGCCGTGACCATGGCGGGCCTCTCCGGCGGCTTCCTCGCGGGGGATGACCTCGACGTCACACTGGACGAACCTTCTATACGCTCGAAGGGTTCCTTCCTTGGAGCTGGCGGCGTCATGGTCTTCGACGATTCGCGTGACATGATTGAGATCTCGCACATGGCCATGGAGTTCTTCGCCGAAGAATCATGTGGAAAGTGCTTTCCTTGCCGGATCGGGACTCAGCGTCTCACGGAACGGCTGGCAGGTAAGTCCGGGCCAGAGGATCTCGAGGCATGGCTGGACGAGGTGAATGATCTCAACACGACGATGAAAGAGACCTCCGCATGCGGGTTGGGTCAGGCGGCCCCGCTTATCACGGAGAGCCTCCTCAAATACTTTCCCGATGCCGTGCAGACGCACGTCGCCGGCGACTGACTACACAACCGAACGACACGATGAGTGAACCGACCGGACGTACGATTGTTCTCGACGGTGACGAAGTAGCGTTCGAGAGAGGTGAGACCCTCTTTCAGGTCGCGGAGCGGCACCGGAAAGAAATCCCGACGCTCTGCTATGATGACCGGCTCGAAGCCTTCGGCGGCTGCCGGCTCTGCGTCGTCGAACTCGAGGGTGCACGGAATCCGGTGGCTTCCTGTACGACGAAAGCCGAGCCCGGCATGCGGGTCACGACCAAGAGCGGGAAGCTCGAAATGCACCGGCGGGTGCTCCTGGAGATGGTCGTCTCGGAGAACCGCGAGGTCGTCGTCGACGAGTTGTCCGGATACGCCTCTCAGGAGATGAAGACGCTCGTTGATCGGTACGATGCTCAAACCGGTCGCTTTGCCGGGAAGCAATCCGGCGTCTCACACCCAGACGACCCGAACCCGTTCATTCTGCGGGACTACGACAACTGCATCTCGTGTTACCGCTGTGTGCGTGTCTGCGCCGAGCAGGAAGGCGACTACGCAATCTCGATCATGAACCGTGGCTTCGACACTCAGATCACGACTGAGTTCGGAGGATTACTCAAGGACTCGTCGTGCACGTTCTGCGGACAGTGCGTTCAGACATGTCCGACCGGCGCACTGGGCGACATGAAGGCACTGCGCTTCGCTGAAGTAGAAAAGCCCGTCGAAAAGACGCGCTCGATCTGTCCGTACTGCGGCGTCGGCTGCGCGGTCGACATCATGACGAAGGGCGACCAGGTCGTCGGCATTCAGCCTGCGATGGACGGACCAGCCAACGAAGGCGCTCTCTGCGTGAAGGGTCAGTTCGCCTTCGACTTCGTTCATCACCCGGACCGCCTCAAAACACCCTTTGTCCGTGACGATCACGGCCAACTCGTGCCCGCCTCGTGGGACGAAGCGCTCGACAAGGCCGCCAGCGGTCTGCTCGAGGCCGTGAACGAACACGGCAGGCACAGCCTGTACGCGGTCGCGTCAGGACGAGCGCCGAATGAAGCAGGGTACACGCTGCAAAAGCTCGTCCGAGCCGGGCTGGGGACGAGTTACATAGATAATTGCAGTCGTGCCTGACACGCTCCCACAGTCGCCGGTCTGGCGGCAACGATCGGGCGGGGCGCCATGTCGAACCCTCTCCGGGATATGGAAAAGCCCGATGTGATCTTCTGTATCGGGACGAACATGACGGAGTGCCACCCTGTGGCAGCGACACGCCTCAAGAAGGCGATCGCAAACGGTGCGAAAATGATTGTCGCGGATCCGAGGGTGATCGGACTTGTGGATCACGCTGACATGCATCTGCGGCTCCGCGTCGGTTCGGATTCCGCCCTCCTCCTTGGCATGGCACATGTGATTGCCCGCGAAGGTCTTATCGACGAGGGCTTCATGGAGGACCGCACGACCGAGGCCGAGGCCTTCCTCGCGCATGTGAAGGAATTCACGCCGGAATGGGCTTCGACCATCTGCGAAGTACCGCCCGAGATGATCGAGGAGGCGGCGCTGCTCTACGCGCAGGCGGATCGGGGCGCCATCTACTACACCCTGGGCATCACGGAACACATCTGCGGTGTCGACAACGTCCAGAGCCTTTGCAACCTCGCTCTGATGACGGGGAATATCGGGCGCGAGGGCACGGGCATCAATCCGATGCGTGGTCAGAACAATATTCAGGGCGCGGGCGACGTCGGAGCGATCCCGAACAACTACCCCGGCTTCCAGCCTGTCACCGATCCCGAAAACCAGGCCAAGTTCCACAAGGCGTGGGGCCGAGAGATCGACCTCGACAGGGGGATCACCAAGGTCCGAGCCCTCGAGTTGGCCGGTGACCAGATCAAGGCCATGATCATCGACGGGGAAAACACTGTCGTCACCGATCCCGACCGCGAGCACTGCGAGCACGCGCTCAAGGCGCTTGATTTTCTCGTTGTGTGCGACTTGTTCATGACGGAGACCGCTGAGTTCGCCGACGTAGTCTTTCCGGCTTCAGGGTTCGCTGAGACCGACGGAACCCAGACCAATACTGAACGACGAGTTCAGCGCCTGCGCAAAGCGGTCCCGCCTCCGGGCGAGGCGAAGCCGGACTGGTGGATCATTTCGCAGCTCGCGCAACGGATGGGCTTTCAGGGCTTCGATTACACCGATGCCAGCCAGGTCTTCAACGAGCTCTGTTCCCTGGCAGGAACGTATGCCGGTCTGAGCTGGGATCGCATCGAGTTCGGGGAGTATCAGTGGCCGGTTCCGGAGGAAGGACACCCGGGTACGCCACGCCTGCACGAGGATGGCTTCATCAACGGGCGCGGGATCTTCAAGCTGATCCGGTACCGGGATCCAGCAGAGACGATCGATGACGACTACCCGGTGTGGCTGACGACGGGCAGGCGACTGGAGTCTTATCACTCGCGCACGCAGACAGGCCGATCCTCAGGCATCGACTACCTCCTCTCGGAAGAAGCTCTTGAGGCACACCCCGACGATGTCGCGGCGTGGGGTATCGAGGAGGGAAGCTGGGTCGAGATGTCCAGCCGTCGTGGCTCTGTCACGATCAAGGTCAAAGCGACAGAGCGATCACCTCGGGGCACGGTCTTCAGTTCGTTCTCGTTCAATGACGTACCGGTGAACGTGCTGACAGGCGCCGGTTACGACCCGGTCACCGACACGGCCGAACTGAAAGTGTGTCCGGTCAGCATACGTCCGGTTCATCGGCAGGGGAGTGAAGCGGCGGACTGACAAGTCCGTCCGCCCGCTCCAGCTTCTGCGCCAGGCCGAGCACGAGGTTGCGACAGACCGTAGCACCAATGTCCGGACCGCTGCGTATGAGATCCGCAGTCAGGTCGGCACAGGAGTGCGGGCGGCTACACGAAAAACGTGCTGGAAAGGGGTGTTCACAGGGCAGCCCCGCGCGTCAGATATGCGGGCGTGCGTGCTAGAAGCTGTGGGCCCCGAGATCGAAGCGACGGCTGCGGAAGTGGTCCGGCGTGAAGAAGCCCTGACCGAGGCGGTTCACCTCGAAGGTGATCCGGAGAATCGGCGAGGTCTCCGGGCCGTCCAACGGAAACGCCAGGTCAGCCCGCCAGGCATGCCGTGCGCGACGCGGAAAGCCGATTCGCAAACCAGCCCCAACACCCTTCCGCCATCCTGAGTCAATCCCGAATGGAGCATCTCCTGGCCATACACGACCGACCTCGGCAAACACGGTCATACCCAGATCCAGCGTGCTGGGGGGCCACGGAAATACCACGCGGTCCTCGAACACGAAGCGTGCAGCGCGCCCGCCCGGGTAGCGATCCTCGGGAAGTGCCCGAAGCCCCTCACGCCCACCAAGGCTCATCTGGTACGGCATGGTGGTATCCCACCCGCCCGCCATGGACGCGCGGAGGAAGAAGGTCTGCCCCGGTAGCCCATCGTTTCGCAGATACGCGACGAGCTCAGCGTCAGCGAGCACATCTTCCCATCCGTTGTCAGCCCTCCGGGACTCGACGTACGCGCCGCCGTGCAGAATCCCTGAGCCCAACGGCGCAGTGAAGCTGGCATTCGCCCGACCGAAGAACTCGTCAGCTCCGGTCGCACCGTCCGGAATCAGAACACCAAAGCCCTGCCCGACCGACGCACCAAAAAAGTATCCATGGCCAACGAGAAGTCGATCTCGCAGCCCGTCGATACCGAAGTACTCCTGAAACCGGATCTGGCGAGCACCGAGGTGAAGCCAGACCCGGCTCGCAGCCCGCTCCTCGACCTGGCGACCGAGCGAGCCCGGAATGTCCCCGGGGTACGGCACGAGATTATCCAGGTTGTCGTCCGCAGCAGCTTCGATGACACCGAAACGAGTCACATCTCGCGACACCGTAAGGCCTGCGATCACCGATCGTCCTCGGCCACCGAATCTCTGCGCGGCGGAGAACTCGATCACCTCCCGGAACTGAGGAGCGACCACCTGACTCAAGAGATCGCCGACCGGTGTCCCGTACGAGTAGAAGCTGGTGCCACGGCTATAGCCTTGACGAATCGAGAACCGGCCGGTCTCCCCGACGAATGGGTACCGGATGTACTGATTGAAGAAGCTGCCCGGTCGGTCTCGCCCGACCTCGATACTCGCGTCGGTGCGGCCGAACAGCCGGGGCGTGGAAACGCGGACGGCCTGTGTTCGGGTTTCGAGGCGCGATCTGTGCGTGAACTCAGCGAAAATGCCCTGGCCAAGGAAGTTCTCTTCCGTGACCTCGAACTTCTCGAGGTTCGGGCCGCCGTCATAGGTAACACCAACGTCGACCTGCGTAGACCATTCGTCCTGGGCGCTCACCGTCACCAGTCGTCCACCACGCCCGTCCGACTGCGACGTGACGCGGGTGTTGGTCAGGAAGCTGTACGACTCGAGAAGTCGTTCGGACTCAGTGGCGAGGAATTCGTCAAAGCATTGTCCTTCGCGCAGGAGGATCTCCCGCCGGATGAAGGACTCCTGCGTCCTGATGTGCACCACGTTCATGAGCCGGTAAGTCCACGCCAGCACACCGATGTTCGTGGAATCCGGGTCAAAGACTGACCCGCGGATCACGTTGATTCCGGTGATGGCTCCCGCCTCGCAGGTCTCGGTCGGCAGATTGACGCGCACGGTGTCCTGCTGGGCCTGCACGGATGTATCGGGCAGGAAGAGCAGCATGCACGCAACGGTGATCAGCGCAAGACGGCGCGCGGGGCCGGATACGACGGACAGGCCTTTGCGCGACGACCGCCAGGAATCACCGGACAAAACGAAGACGTGGATAGACGTTACCCGGGCAGACGAGCGGTTTCGATCTTCGGAAAAGATACCGCACTCGGGCCTCTCGTGTTCGGGCTGTCAGGGTCATGACTGTCTCGGGAGTCGAGGTCAGAGGACCCGCGGAAATGCGTTTTTGCGGTACGAGAGCTCATTGCCACCCGCGTAAGGGAACGCCGACGCGCGAAACTCGCTCCAGGAGGCGTGAACCCGAGCGAAATCCGTGTCGGACGCGGCCTGTTCCTGGAGGTACGCATTCGACTCCCGCCATGCCGCATCAAGGACGTCGTCCGGGTATTTCCGCAGGGTCACCCCGTGCTCTTCAGTCAACCGCCGCATCGCCTTCGGCTCTTCCACGTCATAGATCGCGAGCCGGTCGATCGCTGTGTCGCCACACGCGGCTTCTAGAATGCGCTGATATCCCTCAGGAAGCGCCTCGAACGCCTCCACACTGACGAGCAATCCCATCGTGACACCCGGCTCCCACCAACCCGGGTAGTAGTAGTTTCTGGCGATCTGATGGAGCCCGAGCTTCTCGTCGTCATACGGTCCGACCCACTCAGTCGCATCAATCGCTCCCCGTTCCAGCGCCGGATAGATCTCGCTACCTGACAGGACCTGTACCGTCACGCCAAGGCGGGTCATGATCTCGCCTCCGATCCCCGGAATGCGGAACCGCAGCCCCGCGAGATCGGAGAGACTCTCGATCGGCTCCCTGAACCAGCCACCCATCTGACCCGGTGAGGCGATCGCCGTCAGGGAGCGGATGCCGAACTGCGCCCAGATATCATTCAGCACATCGAGCCCACCGCCGTGCCAGAGCCAGGAAAGCTGCTGGCGGGTAGTGAGTCCAAACGGCACCCCCGTGTCGAAGGCCAGCGCCGGGTGCTTACCAATGTAGAAGTAACCGGGCGACAACCCGGCCTGCACCGTGCCCTGCATGACGGCGTCCATGACCTGCAACGGTGGGACGATTTCTCCCGCGGCGTACGTCCGTATGGTGAACCTGCCACCCGTCATCGCCGACACCCGTTCTCCGATCCGCAGTGCAGCGCCGTGGAGGAGGTCGGCACTCGGCGGGAAGCTCGAAGCAATCCGCCACTCGACCCGGGGGCCCGACACACTTCGTTCTTGTGTGGAGCGAAGCCCGAAGAGTTCTCTTCGCGTGATCACAGGGCGCCCAAGAGACTCACAACTCACGTCGATTCAATGCATCCACTGCATAGGCGCATGCCCTCGCGGTCAGCGCCATATACGTGAGTGAAGGATTCTGATTCGCCGATGACACCATGCAGGAGCCATCGACCACAAACAGATTCCTCACGTCATGAGACTGATTGAAGCCATTCAGTACCGAGGTGCCAGGCTCACGCCCCATGCGGGCTGTACCCATCTCATGGATTGTTTTACCTGGCGGGTTGTCCTCGTGGAAAACCTCGACGTTACGTACGCCGGCCGCCTCGAGCATCTCGGCCGCACTGTCCGCCATATCATCGAACATGGCCCGCTCGTTCTCACCCCAGCGGCACGTGATCTTGAGCGCTGGAATGCCCCATGCGTCTACCACTTCAGAATCCAGCTCCACACGGTTCGCCTCATCCGGAAGGCACTCGCCAAAGCCGTAGAGCGACATCTGCCAGGGACCGAGGTCCGTAAGCCCATCCTTGAAGTCGACCCCAAGCCCCTGGGTGCCGGTTCCTCTGCTCCAGGTGCTGCGCGAGCCGCTGCCCTGGTAGGCAAACCCTCTCAGGAAGTCCGGATGACGGGTAGAGACGTTGCGGAACCGTGGCAGGTAGATGCCGTTGATCCGGCGGACCTGATTCGCCTGATCCTCGAAGCCACGCACATCACCTGAAGCACCGTGACCCATGGTATGATCCATGAGATAGTGCCCTAGCGCGCCACTCGAGTTGGCGAGGCCGTCAGGGAAGTCGGAGGACGTCGAGTTCAGCAGAATCCGGGTCGACTCAAGGGTCGACGCCGCCAGAAATACAACGCGCCCGGCAAACTCGAGCGTTTCTCCGGTCTCACGGTCGATGACGCCCACCGAGGAAACACGACCGTCGCGATAGCCCAGGGAGTGCACAACGCTGTTGGGTCGTAACGTCATCCGGCCGGTGGCTCGCGCGGCAGGCAGCGTCGCGCTCAGACTGCTGAAGTACGAGCCCGTCCGACAGCCACGTTCGCAGGGGCCACAAAAGTGACACGCCTTCCGTCCATTGTGGTCTCTGGTCAGGACCGCACACCGACCGATGGTGAGCACACGCTCTCCACCATAGGCCCGGGCAATACCGTCCCGGACGTGTGCCTCTGCACACGACATCGCCATCGGTGGCAGAAATCGACTATCCGGCAGATGGGATAGCCCCAGCGCCTCACCCGAGACACCGATGAAGCGCTCCACGTAGTCATACCATGGCTCGATGTCGGCGTAGCGAATGGGCCAGTCGACCGCGATCCCGTCACGCGCGTTGGCCTCGAAGTCGAGATCGCTGAGGCGGTAGACCTGCCGGCCCCACATGATGGAACGCCCACCCACCTGGCGACCACGAAGGAAGAGAAACGGCGTATCCTCCGGCGTGGTGTACGGGTTCTCCACATCGTCAACGAAGAACGCAGATCCAAGCTCGTCGCATGCGTAACACTCGCGCTGGATCGCCTGCCGCTCTGCCAGACGCTTCCGGTCACCCATGCCCCGATATTTCATATCCCAGACCGGGACGTGCTCCGTGTAATCTCGACTGGGAATGATGTCGGGCCCGGCTTCCAGCACGAGGGTTTCCAGCCCCGCCTCCGTCAGTTCCTTCGCCGCCCAGCCACCCGTGATACCCGAGCCGATCACGATCGCGTCATACTCGTTCCTCATCGGCCAACCCCCGAAACTACGCAGCCTCCGAACGCTCCCGGCATAATACGATATCCGGTCTGGCTGGCTCCCGTCTCCGTCGTGAAATAACCGACGAGGACGAGACGCTTGAGCGTTGGGTAGAAGCCATCCGGCGCGGCATCGTCCGATCCAGGCTCCGGTAACTGTTCATCGAGCGCACGAATCAGCGCGAACTGTTGCTCGGCGCCGAGCTCCACGAAACCTGCGCCGAACCGGTCCGTTGCGACCAAATCGAGGGCTGACAGCCCTGAGTGGATCTCTTCAGCCTCAACGTCATCCATCCACTCGGACGTCACGAGATCGACGAATGCGGGGACAGCCACATCGGTGGCGCTCGGTGTGTCCGATCGTGGAAGGATGATGTCCGCGACAATACCGACGATCTCCAGCTCTCTTCGCGTCAGCGCGGCCGGCAAAAAGTCAGACGCAGTTCCCGAGCCGATCAGCTGCCGGGCTTGCAGGAGCGCCGAGACACGCTCCGGGGCCAAGGCGGGCAGAATGCTCGCGGTCGCCAGGGTGCGAATCGCTGTTCTTCGGTCCATTACGCTCCTCCGTCGGTGATCACGCAAGCTACGCTGCACGCCGCGGGTCTCGCATCCCTCCCCGGCGACTAGCGACCCGCGATTGACCGGACCGCGACCCTCCGGAACTGGATCGGGTGGCTTTCGCTCTGAAGCGCGATGTAGCCACCCGTGAGCATAAGGCCGAGCGCCGGTGCGCCATCCAGGCGCTCGCTCACCTCGCCGCCTCCAACCAATGCACCTTCGTATGCCATGACCGTATCCCCGTTCACGACATGCCGCACGGACCCATCAGCGTTTGATACAATAGCGACCGATACCCACGTGCTGTCGGGGATCGTCGGCGCCGCGGCGTTGATGCAGTGTTGGGTAACCAGCTCCCCAGCCATATCGACATGTGTCCCCGGGGTACAGACGTTGGCCGTCGGACGCTCCTCACCCGCTATGCCACCCAGGAACTGGACCTCGAGAGAGATGGGGAAGTCCTGGTCGACCCCCATCGTCTGTGGAGCCTGCGCGTGGAACATCACGCCCGAGTTCGAACGAGCCCATCCGGGTCCACCTGCGAACTGACGACCCACAAAGCGATACTCGACAAGGAGCTCGTACGCCTCGAACAGCTCTTCGTGAAAGAGATGTCCGAAGGTGTCGTTGAAACCTGTATCCGGGTCGTACTCGTCATATGACACGCTCAGGATCCCGTCCTCGACGCGGAAGGTGTTCCGGGCATCCTCACCCAGCTCCTCCCCTCTGATCTTGGGCACCCAACCGGTGAGATCACGTCCATTGAAGAGCTCGACCCAGGGAGCTTCAGCAGACACCAGCGCCGCATTCTCGCCATCAGGAGCGGGGCCACACGCGAAACATACGAGGGTTGCGGTAAGCGCCAGAGCCTTCGAGCGAGTGATCATGCGGGTCCGCATAAGGCACCCTGAGGCCAACACCCGTGGCTGTCTGCGGAGGGCAGTGGCCTCGGATCCGGCGCCCAGGTCACCGTGCTCCGTGAAAGTCCCGGAGCTGAGCCAAACTCGGTGCGGCTGATTCTTCGAAGGCCCGACTCTAGGAGGCGACGGAGGCCTCCGTGGTTGCCCCACCCCCACGATCTCTCAAGGTCGCCTGCCCAGGATCGAACACCTCTTGGTGATCTCCACTCGGGCGGGTCGGCATCGAACTCGCGCTCGACCGCAGCCGACGACCGAAACCTTGACTCCAGCTGCCACGTCCCGCGCAAACAAACAAGCAGGATGCCGTCGCGAGGACGTTCTACGGCCAGATCAGCGTTGTGCGGGGCGGCGGTGGACATGGAAGCTCAAACTGTGTTGCGGGCGCCAGATTGGCGAGTCTATAAGGAAGATCTCCGCCTCGCTACGCCCGTCGAGCCTTCCTCATGGCCCGAATATAGAGGGGCACCCGGTCCCACGTCTGCCGGTCCCGGTAATAACACCAGTGGTCGAGCGCTGTACGGCCGACAGCGAGCTTCTCGGGATCGCCGTAGAACGCTCGGACCTTCGAGTGAGGACCAGCCAGCCATCCGGGCACATATCGCTCACAGAGAAGCTTCACGTCCGTGAGCAGGTGCGTCAGTCCGTCACCGGTCGTCGGGCTCACCGTCTGGAACTCTTCACCGATGATCACCACCCCGTCGGCCGCACCGGCATCCCGTGTGCGACGGTACGTGGAATTGACCACCGTAATCGGGCTGGAGACGCTGACCGGACCCAGGTGGGCGTCGAGGCCTGGAAACCATGACGTCAGCGCCCCATCCATGGAGTTCGTGGCCTCAGACACAACGCGATCACCCGGGCGTTGCTGGGTAAACACATGAGCGCGAACCCGATCGCCGACGCGGAAGGTCGTCAGGAAGTCGACCCCGTCCGGGTTTTTGCCGAGGAAGTAGTTGAATCCCGTGAAGTCCGAGCTCAAGCCTCCGATATCGAAGCCGTAGGTCAGCGATCGGAGGCTGTTGTCGACCACTCGACTCAGGGACAGCCCGTCAGGGAGTCCGCCATGTCCCCCGGTTGCCACAACAACCAATCGCGCCGAAATCTCACGATCGTCGTCCAGCCCGACACGAGGCCGAACGGGATCCGGACGAATCCAGCGCACGGAGGCAGTCTCCACCCGCGACCCGCGCGCGGCGACGTCCCGCAGGCGAAGCACGGTCTCGTGCCAGGAAATGCCGTACTGCTCGACCGTATCGAAGTCCTAGATCCCACTGCCGTCATAGTTCCGGACCATGCCGATGGGAGGGGCAGCGGGCACCCGCTCGTCGAGTAATCCGAGGTCGCGAAGAAGGGCAGCCTGGTCAGGTTCGATCTTTTCGGCCTCGAGCGGGTTGGTGCGCGAGCGCTCACAGTCCAGCAAGAGCACATCGAGACCCTGCCTGGAGAGCGCCGAGGCCGCTAGCGAACCACCAAAACCCGCACCCAGAATGACAACGTCGGCTTCCAATCGCTTTGTGGACATCCTGTAGTCGTCCCCGGGATCTGTTCGTCAGACGCCGGCCGCGAAGACGCGCAGAACGGTGATCGGCTACGGCCAAGTTAGCGAAAAAAAGGAACCAGGATGAACGATCCGAGGCCTGATCAGAACTGGACCAGCCGGGTCACCTTGAACGTGAATCCCCGATCGATCACTGCAGTACCACCAGCCGCTGCCGCAGTTCGGCGTCGCTCCGAGAAGACCAGAAAGATGTCGCTGAGAGGTGCATGGATCAGGTTGAAGCGCACGTTCGTGAGTAGTTCCCGTTCCACCCTGTTGTATTGCACGAACGACGACAGGAACGTGCGCGTGTTGTAGCCGAACTGCATGCGAGCGCGGAAGAGGTCAGCGTCGATCGGGGTCCCAGCCAGCTCGATGCGATTCCGCTCCGCGCTCCCCTCCAGCAGCAGATGCTCATTGGGTCGGATCGTGACCGTACCAGACACAGAGGACCGATCACCGTCGAAGAATTCGCCAGTGCTGAACCGGACGTTACCCGACAGCAGGCGTCCACCGCTGGACGCGTAGCTGACAGAGACGACGTCGAAGGCATAGTCCCCCGCAGCCAGTGGAATGCCCAGGATCGTGCTCGTCTCGACAATACGCTCGTCGCGGCGTGAATAGTCGGCACTGAAGCGGCCACCGTCATTGGCGATCACCATCAGGCCCGGCTTGATCTCGCGACTCTCGAAGGTTCCTGCGGACGAGTAGTACTCGGACACGTCCAGGAACGGGTTCACCTCCATGAGCCAAGGGACCGGCCGCTGCAGATGCACACCGCCCGACGCGAACCACTGATTGACCGCCGTGCGACTCACGAAGCCGACCTCGGGCCGGAAGGCACCCCCGACATGCTTTCCCAGGACCGAAAAATCGAACACAGGGTCGCGCCATCCGACCTGTAGGGTACCGATCGAGCGGTCACCATCAGCCCCGGGATCATCCGTGAGGGCACCATACGCATTCACCTGGAGGCGATCGAAGCGGAAGTTCGCATCCAGCCCGGCCGCCCTCGAAAAGCTCTCACCGCTCGCGCCCGCGGTCGCCTGCCGGTTCACGAAGATGAAGCCGACGTCGGATCGTGTGAGAAGGCTTCGGCGAACACGGGCCACCGCGAAGTTCTCTGCCGGACTACTTCCATCGCGCAGCGTTTGCATCTCCATGAGCCCGACCTCATAGCGTCCGATGCGACCGGACAGACGAGCGCCTCCACCAATCGGCAACGGCTGGCGGGTGGCCGAAAGTCCGATGCGACGGGAGTGGAAGAGCTTGAAATTCCGAGGACTGGCTCCAGATCTGAACGTCCGCGTCGCGTCATCGGCGAACGTGAAGATCCCGTCATTCTCGAGGAAGAAGTCGCGCTTCTCTGGGAAGAAGAGTGAAAAGCGGGTCAGGTTGACCTGCTCCTCATCCGCCTCGACCTGGGAGAAGTCGGTCAGCGCCGTGAGGTCGAGAACGAGCCTAGGCGTGACAGCCCATTTTGCGTCGAGGCCGACGTCATACTCCCGGACGGCACCATCGAGATAGTCCTGCCCCTCGAGGTTCGAACCAGTGAAGAACGGTTTGATCTGAAGGTTCCGACCTGGCTCGAACGCCGGCAGGCCCTCGAGTGTGCCGGCCTCGGACATCCTGAAGACCCTGAACTGTCGGGGGATCGCCGCCCATGTCGCGTACTCGTTTCGGCGCCGCACCTGTCGGCTGAAGTTCAGTCCCCATGACTGTTCCCCCTCCCCTCGCGGGAAACGGAGCGTGGTCAGCGGGATGCGCATCTCCAGGATCCAGCCCTCGGCGAACGTACTGGTTTCGACCTCGTAGATGCCCTCCCACGCCGAGTTGATCGCCGCGCCGTCATTAAACGACTGAGCGTCCCATTTGGCCCCAGCCGGATTCGCACCAAAGACATAAGCGCTTTGCTTGTCTCGGCTCGCATCGATGGCGACACCGAATATGTCGGAGGCCTGAGGGCTGAAGTCCTGCTCGAGCCCGGCAGAGATCGCCCGGTGAGGCTCCGGGTCGTACAGGACCGCACCCATGTACAGCGCCTCGTCGTCGTAGATCATACGGATGACAGTGCGGTCCGGCGCGGGGAACCCTGCCTGGGGCTGGGTCAGCCAGAAGGTCCCGGTCGTGCTGTCAGCTACACTCCACGACGGCTCGTCCAGAAGACCATCCAGAATCACCGGGCCCTGGGCCCGAAAGGCACGAAGGCTCGGTCGTGCCAGGCTCTCCGGTGCCACAGGTCCGGATGAATCCGGGGCTTCCTGCGCATGGAGCTGGGGTGGAACTGCGAGTGCAGCCCACACTGACCCCACCGCGATCGCCGACCGAATCCTTACTCGTGAGGGTCGAAGGAGGAGCAGGACGTTGTCGATGATGGGTGTTCTCGTCGGATTCGCAGGTCAAGATCAGGGACACCGAGGTCGCGTACGGTGCTGACACGCTCTACCGGCATCTGCGTTCGCCGTCTCGAGGCTTCGTGGCGAGATGTTCAGCGGAATTGTACCGTGCGCAACCCGAGCGGCCACTCGCCGCAGTCGCATGATCTCCACGTAAGCAGGAACCCATCTCTTGTCACGACTGACCGTAATTTTCATAAACAGAGCCTCTGGTTAGCGGTGAGTAAAATTCTGAAGGCCCCGCCTCATTAGAGACGGGGCCTTCTTTTATTGTGATTTGAACCAGTGGTCGATCTGGTCTCTTAGACAGAAATCATCCTGAGAACAGTTCTGTGCAACGAGCCAAAGCTGTAGCACCATCGACCCGCTCGAGCTCTTCACCCCTGCTGCCTAGTTCCGTACGTGCATATCGATAACAAGTCTCCTCAAATCCGCTGCCATCATCGTCATAACGCACGTAGTAAGACAAAAGACTGTTGAGAGTATACTTATCAACATTGAACCAGTCCGACGGCATGAGTTGCGATTTGATTTCCGCGACCGCAGAAATGCCAGCGGGCGACGCTTGCAGATCACCATAAATTTCATGGATCATGCTTAAGTCACGATCCGCGTAGACCGTGAGGATGTTGTAGTCCATCCATTCATTAGCAGGATTATTTATGGCGACGTAAGTCTTCGTTCCTTCGCCAACCCCAGATTCTCCTTGGAAATCTGCGAACGACCAAGAGTGGTAGCTGATCGTCCTCTGATCTTCGCCACTATGGATTCCGTCGGCTGCGCCGGCTGTGATACTCAACTCTCTTCCCACACTTACATCGGGTGCAACAGTGGAGTCCCCCGGAAGGGCGCCCCCTATCATCACCCGAGTCCAAAGCTCACCGATCCCTCGTGCGCCGTCCCTCCAAATCCACGAGTGTCGTTCTTCCAATTCCGTATTCACATCCGTCACAGGGAAATCCCGCGCCATGAAGGTTGTGACCTCCGAATACTGTTCCGCGTGCTCTTTCAAGTTGTCCATGGAAAGCTCAAGAGAGCGCCCATCGTCTCGGGCAACTAACTGTCCGTCATCTAGGATGATGGCGTCGTACGCCCACCAGTCTGTCACATTGAACGACTCGTCTTCGGGTCGAGATATCGTTTGATAACTCACGTTGAACTCGAGCATCTCAAAATCCCCTGAGAGCACCACTGGGATCATTCGACGAGACAAATACTGACGAACCCGCTCACCCACCTCGTCTTCAGCCATCAGCTGTATGCTTCTAACCGTGGTAAGGATATCCACGACTCTCTCGGCAGTCGCGCGCGCCTCCTCATCTTCCGCAGCAATGAAATCTTCGTAAAGGGCAGCCGGATCATACCCATACTGCGCTAGGTCTAACGCGAGTTCGGTGATCCGACCTGAGACACCTTGGGCGACACCTTCCGCGACTTGACCACATCCATCAGCAACGCTTATCAGCGGTGAAATCTCTTCCGTCTCCTCGTCGATGTACGCTTCTAGCAGGGTGGAAAAGGGTGTGATGTTAGCCTTGTCACTTGGGTTATTTTCTGCCCATGGGACGTAGATCATTGTGTATGGTTCTTCGACTACACCCCTAGAACTATCGATCGCTCCAGCAGGCACCTCAGCAATGCGCGGCCGATTCCACAGGCATCCCAGTGTGAATTCCTCCACGGCCGAAAAGTCGACATAGCTGACCGAATCCGGGACTGTCCCAGTCGAGTCAGGATGAGGTATGGGAAACTCATAGACTGAAGAGTCCGCATTAAAAAATGCGCTTGGCTCTCCCTCGTCCTGCTGCAGGTTGAAGTTGAAATCAACAAAGACGTTTGCTCCCGTCACATAGCCATCGACCACTGCAGTCCGTCCTACGTTTTGAATAGCCCAACCAGCAGGAGCAGGAGCGGTTGGCGAAGAACCGACTGTGGGCAACTCCTGTCCGCATGCAGTCAATCCTAGAGAGGCTGCCGCTGCCCACATCACTCTCGCTGAGTACAGTCTTTTCTTCACAAAACCCCCTGTCTTATTTAGCAAGAATGTAGAGTGTCTTACCCGACTGCTGAAGCTGTCCCGGTTCGGTGGACGGGTAAGGACTTGATGTTGTAACAGTCCCCCAAGCTGGGGGAGTCAGAAGCTTC
>Ga0209631_10001288_pt1 | contig 32220 bp, 58 predicted proteins | sample COG_08_FD_184752 | JGI IMG/M metagenome (GOLD analysis project Ga0209631, IMG submission 184752) | Pelagic Microbial community sample from North Sea - COGITO 998_met_08 (SPAdes) (version 2) | ecosystem: Environmental > Aquatic > Marine > Neritic zone/Coastal water | place: Helgoland, sampling... | reverse complement strand
CAGTAAATAAAACTGCAGTTAAGAAAAAGTTTGATGATCGTAAAGATAAAGACATTGATAATGATGGTGATGTAGACTCATCTGATAAGTATCTTCACAAAAGACGTAAAGCAATTTCTAAAGCCATAAAGTCTGAAGATGCAGATGTTAATGAACTAAGTATTGCTGATGTTAAAAAGGCCACCGAAAAAGCAAAGAAACGTCAAGAAAAAGAACGTAAAGCTACAGGAAGAAGTGGTGTATCGAGGACTGATATGGACGCACGTAAAGAAGCATATGAATATGGAACAAAAGAGGCTACAGAAAACTCACTAAACATTACACCTGGCCAATCAACTGATGATTGGAATAAACAAGTTGGTGTTATGCAAGAAAAACAAACTTCAATGAGAGAAGCACTTGCAAAAATGTGGGGTGTGGAAGAAGGTCATAACCCTTTTAAAAAAGAGGAAGAAAAAACTCCTAAGAAAGAGGCTAAAACTATGACAGGTAAACCTGTAACTAAAGTTTCTATTGGGATGAAAGAAAAATAAATGAAAAGTCTAACAGAGCTGGTGGAAATAAGTGCTGAAGATTTACCTTCAGTGTATTGTGATATGGATATGGTTCTGTGTAACTTTATGAAAAAAGCAAACGAAGTTTCTGGCGGAGATTTCGTTACTGCAGACAAAGTGCAAAGGTGGAAAGATATATCTAATACTAAAAACTTTTGGGCTGAGTTAGAGTGGATGCCAGGGGCAAAAAGAATACATCAAATGATTATTAAATATGATGCTCATATTCTTTCTGCATTCTCTGCCAAAGACCCTAGTTCAAAAAGCGGAAAAATGAAGTGGCTCTCTAAGAATGCCAAGTTTAAAAGAGCAAATATTCATTTGGTAAGTCGTGAGCAAAAACAAGCTTTTGCTAAAAACGATGAAGGTAAACCAAATGTCCTTATTGATGATTATATTAAAAATATAAAAGAATGGGAAGCAAAAGGTGGTATAGGTATACATCACACAGCAGTTCCAAAAACTTTAAACGAATTAAAGCGTTTGGGTTTTAAATAATTATAAATAATAAGAAATTATATTCTTATTGAATAAGGAGAAATAAAATGGGTTTATGGGGAACGACTACTGCACCAACTGACAAACCAAAGTTTTTGCCAGTAGACGCTAATGCTGCCGGTTCAACTGGAGCAAGAGAACACGCAATTGCAGTTGCTGGTGGTTGGGGATTAGCCCCTGGCCTTGCAGCATCTGGTAATGATAATACTGCTGCACAACCAGAAGTTTTGGTTTGTGTTAAAAATCTTGCAGAATTTATGGGTTCTGCTTCCATCATTGGTATTGATTGGACAGACGCTGAGGTGGCTGATACTGGACTTTTCGATATCACAGTAACATTTGATGAGGCAGTAGATATTACATCTGCAGCTTGGTCAGCAAATCAGACAATAACAAACAAAGCATACATTCTATTATCAAGAGTTGGTCAGACTGACATGGTAGAAGATAGTACAATGGCTTGTATGTACTTCTCTGGTTCTGGTAGTAACCAAATAGTATTTAGAGGTACTGCACAAACTAATGCTGCTGCTGGTTACCTTGCATTTAATGGTGCTGGAGTTGGTGAAACTGGAATTGTAACAGGTATTAACTTTAATGGTACTGCAACTATGGAAGAAGAAGATGGTTCTTCTGCATTAAGTATTCGACTAGAAGCTGGAACAGCAGCTGCTGGTGCGTTTGGTGGTAAGTTAATTGCAAACGGAAAATCTGGTGCAGTTGCAACAGTTAATGGTGCATTATCTGGTTCAACAACTCTAGTTGTAGACGGTGTTTCTGGAACACTTGCAGTTGGTCAAGTTATCACAGTTCAAGATACAAGTACTCTTGCAATATCTGATGCAGCTAGTGATACAGGCCTTTCAACAGACAACACATTAACAATTACTGCTGTAGCATCACAAACAAGTGTAACAGTTAGTGAAGCAATTACAGTTGCAGATAATGTTGTCTTACTTGCAATGGCAGATGGTGGTGAAGAAATAATTGCTGATGCACTTGGAATAACAGTCGGTGGGCCTTTGTATGATACTCGTGCAGATATTTCAACAACAGTAAGAACTGGTGAAGACGATAGTATAGCAATACAGTTAGAATCTGGAACAGAAGATTTTGATGGAGTTTCAAACGGACAAGGTAATGAGTTTAGACTTGTACAAGAAACTGGTAATGCTGCTTCAAACGATTCAGATGGTAGAAATGCAGAAGGCAAAACACTTCTAACTGACCCATATGTTGTTGAGGCATCACTAGATCAAACTGCCACTTTCTTACAAAGTGGAAGTTCAAGTGGTTCTGCATATATCTTAAAAGGTATGACTGTAGCTGCTGCATAAATAGAATAAAGTGTGGGGAAATTTTCCCCACATAAAGAATTGTAATGAGTCTATATAATAGACAGGTGATGTAGGATAGGACTATTCTGATTTCCTACAGTAAAATTCCCTAATTTTGGGGTTTAGATAAAGGAGAGCTATTATGGCTGATTTAAAAGTAACCGCCCTGACAAGTTTGTCAGGCGCAACTGCAAGAGAAGACTTGCTTCATGTGATTGATGATCCATCAGGAACACCAATCAACAAAAAAGAAACTGTTGGTGATTTTCAAAATGCAATCACCTCTCCAGCAACATTGAGTGACGGAAACCAAACATTGACTGTCGCTGCAAACGCTGGTGGCCACATGGGTAGGATTAACCTTATTCCTGACGTAAGTGCTGACAGAGTTGTAACTCTACCAACACCTGCTGCTGGTGTAACAATTAAGTTGATTGGGCCAACAGGTCTTGCTGCAGCAGACGGACATGACGTTCAGTTGAAAACTGGTGGAGACAATTCTATCTTCTTCAAAGGACAAGTTCTTCATGTAGACACAGACCAAACTGGTCAAACAGTTGCACCTGTGTTCTCTGACCAGAACTCAAACTCTTTGTTCAACATTCTGTTACCATCATATGTTGATATACTATTAACTGGTGTATCTACAACAGTATGGCAGATTAGTGGTATCGTTGGTTCAGCTACTGCTCCAACATTCGCAGATCAATAATAACTAATTTTAGTGGCCAGCATTAGTTGGCCACTAATTTCTTTATAAATAGAAGTGAGTATATTATGATAGATAAAAATGCTATTGAACAAAGAATCGTTGTTTTAGATGAAGATATTACAAAAGTACAAAGTAATTTGAAAGCTCTAGAACAACAAAGAATAGAAACCGTAGGTATTTTAAATGCACTAACTGGTGCAAAACAACAATGCCAAAGTTTCTTAAACGAATTTAGTAATGATGAGCCAGAAGCTTCTGACTCAGGCGATGTGGGATAAATATCCACAGTAACATTCCCCTAATTTCATAGGGGTTTAAATTAACAAGGAGAAGCCTAATGGCTGATAAGAAAATTACCGCTTTAACCGATCTCTCAACAGGGATCGCAGGTGCAGACCTACTTCACGTTGTAGATGATCCTACAGGAACACCTATTAACAAAAAAGTTTCGGTCACAAACATGATCAACAACCTACCTTCATTTATTGGATTTTCTAACTCAATTCAATCAATGTCAGATGACACAGTAACAATTGCTAACGCAACTACTGCTGTTACTTTCTTGACAACTACTGGTACTGTTGCAACAGCTCTCGCTGATGGCACAGTCAATGGTCAAATCAAGATGATCGTTCACACTGTGGCTGGTGGTTCTTCAGAAATGACACCAGTTGACTCTCTAGGTTGGGTTGACGCTGACTTTGCTACCCTTGGTGACACTGCTACATTTATGTGGACAGGTTCAATCGGTTGGGCATGTCTTGCTGGCCACCTTGCATCTGCAGATTCAGGCCCTGTGGAAACACAAGCAACTGACTAATATTTGGTTAGTATACAAACTAAGGAGAGAGGGATATACTCTCTCTCCTTTTTTAATATAAGGATGGGATAATGAAGTCGTTTAAAAATTACATTAAAGAAGATAGTGGATTTCCCACTGGCCCCGTTGGTGAAAATCCAAATAATTTAGGTGGAAGTCTTGGAGACAATCCTACAGAAGTATCTAATCCAGATGTTCTTAGACGTATTAATGCAATCGTTGGTCAAATTGGAAATCACGAATATCTAGTGGCAGAGCATGCTATCGAAAGACTAAGAGGAAGCCTATCTAAAATAGGATTAAGCTTTCCAGCAACACCAAAAATGGAGGGATCAAGTGGTTCTTTTGATTTACCATTAGAAAGATTTGGTGGTCGTTTTGGTAAGGATGAAAATACCCCATACAATGAATTTTTAAAAGATGATGGTATTTCCCATATCATAGAAGGTGGCTTGAAATTAAATATACAATATGAAATGATTAAAAACTCATCGTGTAAAGTTTATGCCAAAATTATGTAAATGTATGAAAAAATAAATGCAAACAATGTTGTGATGTATGCAATAAGACATTACAACAATCCTCAATGTGAGGGTGAAAAAGAATTTGAAGACGATCTAAAAAGATTTAAGTATATTAAAAGACTTCTTAGAAAATACCATGATACAGGAATTTTAAAAGAAAGATTATTACTAAATCATTTAATTGTTTTACATAATGTATTTGGTAGTGATGCAGTAGCAACACTTTTACTATACAAAATACAAGAAGAATATTGGCCTACCCTTAAATCATTTTTGTTATTCCTAAATATACTGATAACAGATGAGTTACCAAATGTAGAAGAAAACGAAGAAGTTTATAGAGTATTAAAGGAACTATAATGGGCAGGGCGATTGATTTATTTGTTACCTACAGATTTTTAAAGCTACTTACGACTCCGTTTGAAAAAATGGATGCTTTTAAATTTGGAATTATTGATGAAAAAGGTAATCGTATTAAGAAACCTAACTCTACAAAACCTGTAGTAGAGTTATCAACTTCTGAATTAAAAAATTCATATACAATTCTCCACAAATTAGTTTTTAATATTAAAAAGATTTTTTCAAAGGTGCCTGGCCTTAGAACAAAAGTTGGTACTTATGCTGCAGCATTATTTTTACTGAAGGACACTTTCAAAGAATCTGTAGATGATCCAGATGTATTTGAAAAAGAATTTGTTAAGTTTTTAAAAGAAAACAATATAGAATTTGACGATAGTATATCTGAAGAAGTAATTGGTTTTGGTGAGGTATTACCCAAAGGTAATTATGTTCTTACTAATGATATACTAAATAAAGAAGAAGAAGAACTATCTGCTAAAAAAGGTGATAAAGTCATAGCTTATGAAGACGAATCTCCAGTAGATACTATTTTGGGTGTTGAAATTTTTCCTGTTATTCATGTTACATCCCAAGAAAAAATATATGTAAGTTTGGAGGATATTAAAGATGACAGCTAAATGGAAAGAAGTTAGTGCTTACACAGGACAACCCATTGATGAGGATATGCCAACTAACGCAGCAGGCCAAGGTGCAGTTGCTGGTATTGGCGTAGGCCCAGATGGTGAGCCAGGATATGATCCAAAGAAAAAGAAAAAGAAATCACTAATTGATGCTAGGTCTAAAGCATATAGAGAACATCGTACAAAGTTAGAAGCCAAAAGGGCTAGACGTGCAGAGCGAAAAAGTACTTTTAGTAACAAAGTGATAGAATCTATAGATGACTTTAATCGTGAGTCTCTCATTACAGAAGATAATGTAGATGTACTTAGAAGCATTGTAAAGACTAAAGGAATGAAACCTTTAAAGTTTTCTGATGGTACTATGAAAGTAGATTTGACAACTGCAAGTACGATGTTACAAGTTCTTGATAAAGTTAATGCTGACAATAAAGCCAAACTTACCAAAATGATTAATGGTAAAAAAGGTCAATTTACTGCTGCAGCAAAAGCTGTCTTTAAAATGGTGAAGTAAGTAGTTTTCCTATGAAAACATTTTCAACACATCTTGACGAATACAGCTTTGGAGGAGCATTAAATCCACAATTTAATTATGGTGGTAGTAGTACTGGGCCAGGATTAGACCAGTATGTTCCTATGGTTGACCTAAATGCACAATCAGAAAAAGAAATAAAGAAGTCTGATTTAGATCAGATTGAAAAATATGCAGATAGACTATTTGCATCATTAGATATTGACGTAGAATTTACAAGACATTTTCTTGATCGTGTGAATGATCAAAGAAATAGAAAACAAATAACTTCATCTGAACTCATAAGACTTTTTAAACAAACATATAAAAAACATGGTAAGACTATTGCAAAATTAGGCCCCGATGCAGAAGCTGTAATTAATGATATGAAAACTGATATCAATATGCCATTTGTTCTTAATATAAAAGGTGGTGAGTTAGAACTTGTTGCTAAGACTGTAATGAGAAAGAAAGATTTTAAAACATCAAATCGTAAATTATCATTTGAGAATTTTAAAGAGGCTTTTGAATTTTTTCCAAAAAAATTACATGAAAGAATTACATTACCATTACCACCATTAAACTTACAAGATGAAGCAGATAAAGTAAAAGAAATTGTTACTAATAGGACTGCAAAAGATATACAATCAATAAAAGATCACGATGAAAATTCATTTTATGCGATAGATATGTATTGTAAAAAACATGGTTTAATTTTTCACGAAGATGAAATGAAAGATATTGTGACACAAGCAAGACCAACCATAGGTTATTTTAAAAGACATTTTAATGTTGATAGACCACACGAAGTTGATCCGTCTATAAAACCTATGACAAGTACAACTAATAAAACAAAATCATATCCAAGCGGTCATGCGTGTCAATCTATGTTGGTTGGATTATATGTCGCATCAAAGTTTCCACTACATGAAAAGGGAGTTATCGAAGCTGCAAAAGAATGTGGCTTGGGTAGGGTGAAAGCAGGATTTCATTATCTTGCAGATTATGTAGCTGGTAATTTACTAGCAGAAAAAATGTTCCTAGTTATGAATAAAGATAACTATGGGAACTATATAAAGGAGTAAATATGATAAATTGGATTAAAGGAAGAATAAAAGAAAGAACTACATGGGATGGTGCAGTATGTGTTGCACTTGGTCTTATGATTCTATTCATGGCACCACTCGCTAAGATTGCAGCTGGTATAGCAATTGCATGGGGTGTGTGGACTATGTGGAAATCTGAATGAGTGATATTCAGTCAGAAACAGAAAGAACTGCTGTAGAATTTGATATAGACGGTTCAGTAAAAAGTATTGTTGTTGATGATGCTGGAAGTATGGGTGACGTTCAAGCAGGGATAGAATTTATCTATCATATGCGTGAACACCTATTAGATATTGGAGTTGCAACATTATATGGTATTGTTGTGTATGCAACCATTCTTTGGATTAAATCTAGCTTTGAGAATAGAACAAAAAAAAGAAAGTGATTAAATGAATATGAAATTTAGTATTGGTATAGTAGTTGCAATAGTGTTACAAGTGTCTGCCTTTGTATGGTGGACAGCTCAACAGGCCCAGACAATAGATTTGTTGAAGGGTGAAGTTGCAGAACTTACTGCGAAAAGCGAAATTGAAAAGGAGGTTACTCTCCTTAACGATGTGAAACAATTACAAAAAGACATTGAGGAGTTAAATCAGAAAACTCTTGATGCAATACTTGAAACACATAATCGTATTGATGATTTGGGTGGATATGTAGACAGTCAAGATCAACTAATAAATGACACCTTTACTGTTCAGATGAAATCACTACATGATTTTCAACACGAATTTGAAGTCAAGGTTGCAAACTCATTTACTCAGATAGAAGAATGGTTAGATGAGATAGAGTGGGATGCAGAACAAGCCCTTAAAGAATTAAATAAAAAACTAAGTGATAGGATAGAGAAGCACTCACACAATGATTAAAGTTTATGCAATAATTATTGTAATTGGTTTATTGGGTGGTGTCGCGTATGGTGCAAAGTACTATTACGACACCACCCAAAACACAATAGCACAACTGCGTGAAAACAATGCAAAACTAGAAGTTGCAAATGAAACAAATCAAGCGACTATTAGACAAATGGATGCAGATAATGAAGTTCTAAATGCTCTTACAGATCAATTAAGTTTAGATTTACAAAAAGCAGAGCAATATGGAGATGAACTTAGACATACACTTAATAAACATGATCTTACACATTTGGCTAATAAAAAGCCAGGAATGATTGAAAAGAGGATGCAAAATGCGACAGATAAACTTTGGAATGAGCTTAAGTCTATTACTAGTAACGATACTGTTACTAAGTAGTTGTACATCAATAAGACAAGAACCAGAAGTTGTTACAGTAACAAAACTTATTGAAAGAAACATACCAACTGTAGCTCATCCAAAACCAGTAAATTTAAATGATGTAAAAATTTATGTTGTGTCTCCTACAGAAAACTTTGAAGACTTTAAAAAAGAATTTGAAGCTAAGAATGGTGCAGATTCGTATGTTGCAATATCTATAAAAGATTACGAAAATCTTGGAAAGAACTTTGCAGAATTAAGAAGATATATAGAACAACAGAAAAGAATTATTGTTTATTATGAAGAAGCTGTATCAAGAAAAGAAGATGAGGAAGTACGATGAAAAAGTATTTTGAATTTTGTGACGAATTGAAATTTGATAATCACGAATGGCGATCGTATTTTTTTGCAGAAGTTTCTGCTTTAGCCTATCACGATGGAACAAAAGCTAAAAAAGAATTAAATAAAATAGGATTTAGAAGTTATAAGTTTATTGATAACGAAGGTGCACAGTGTCACATATTTCACGATTCAGAAAATATTGTAATAGCATTTAGAGGAACAGAACCAACACAATTTTCAGATGTAAAGGCTGACCTTTTAGCATTTAAAAGAAAATCTAAAACTGAAGGTAAAGTGCATATGGGTTTTAAAATAGAACTCAGAAAACTTTGGTGTGATATCTCTGGTATTTTAGAAAAAAGAAAAGCACAAAAAGTTTGGATTACTGGACATAGTTTAGGTGGAGCTATGGCAACATTATGTGGTAGTCGTTTGGAAGAAAGAAATCCAACACTATATACATATGGTTCACCAAAAGTTGGTGGTAAAGACTGGCGTGATGGTTGTGATGTTGAACATTATAGATTTCAAAACAATAATGACATAGTTCCATCTGTGCCTTTATGGTTGATGGGATATAGGCATCATGGTGAATTACTATATATTAATTACTATGGGAATATTCGTAAATTAACATATTGGCAAAAAATTAAAGATTCCATGAGAGGCCGTTGGAAAGCTCTTAAAAAGTTTCAACTGTTTGATGGAATATATGATCACAATATAGGCTTATACTGTGACAAACTAAAGGAGTTATTATAATGTGGGATATTATAGAAAAAATGGCATCTGATAGACTGTGGATTTACACAGGTATTGCTGGTGCTTTATTTGGTGCAGCCTTTCTTGCATATTTTAGAGGCACAAGAGCTGGACTTTGGTGTTACTCTAAATTTGATAGAGTATTAGATTACTTAATTAACAAGTTAGGATGGACTTGGCTAAAACAACCAGAAGATGCTTGGAGAAAAAAGTATCCTCATGTTACTAAAAAAATAGATGATTTAGAAAAAAGATTGCACGAAGTTGAAGTTTTGTCACACCAACATAAGTAGATTAAAAAAATGATAGATGAATTAAAAGAATGTGTGAAAAATAATGAAAGTCGTGTTTTTAAGAATGCATTTCCAAACATTTTTTCTGTGGAAGAATTTAATAGACTTTTAAATTTAAGATCGTTTCAAACTATACAAAGACTTACACCAACTAAGGAAGTTAGAAAGTTAACAAAATGGAAAAATCTATCAGAACAAGATAGAAGAGAGCCTTGGGTAAAAGATACTACAACGATACCACCTAGTTTGGTAGAAGAAGTTATAAACAGTTGTGTTTGTTATTGGCCTGATAGTTCTAGAGTTAATAAACAAATAAATGATTTAGCTCTCGAACTTGAAGAAATGTCTGGAGAAAATTGTGATGCACATATATTTTTTTCTGTCAAAAAAGAATTAGAAAATTTTTTTGGTGCACACTATGATACTGCAACAAATCTTATAGTTCAAGCAGTGGGTAGGACACACTGGAGATGTTGTAAGGATCAAGTTGATACAACTAAAGTTTCTCCTAATGTAAAAAATATAGAAGACTATGGTGTTTATATTGATGAGGTATTAGAGCCTGGAGATGCCATTTTTATACCAAAAGAGGTTCTTCACGAACCTAGAAACTTAACTCCTAGAATATCTGTTAGTTTTCCTATGAGAAGTAGGGATAAGTGGTTAAAAACTAGAAATCCAAGACAAGACAGAAAATGGTTGGATGTTCAGTTCACATAAATACCTACATGGAAGATATAAAAACAGAAGTAGCTTTATTGAAAAAAGAAGTAAAGGACATTAAATTTATTTTTAATCGTCTGGATACTGCTATTGAAAGAATCACTGAAGTTTCTACTTCTGTAAATCGTATGTTGGCAGTACATGAAGAAAAAATTTCTCAACAGGAAGAAGCAGCAATAAGAGCAGATATAGAATTTAGAGCTGATGTAAAAGAACTACATTCTCGTATTACTACAAACTCAAAAGAACTTGCAGAACAGATGGCAAAAAATCATAGAGAGACAGAAGCCCATGTTCAAAGTTTAAGATCAGACCTAAACAATAGGGTAGGAGTTTTAGAAAAGTGGAGATGGTTGATTATTGGTGGTTCTATTGTTATTGGATTTATTGCGCAAAAAATGATAGTTTTAGGTTGACATTACTTTAAATTTAGTATATACTGATTGAATGTATATCGAACAAAAATACTTACTAATCGCATCCGCACAATTACAACAGTTCAAAAAGAAAGGTGATTTTCTTTTTAATTTTCGTTGTCCTTATTGCGGAGATTCTCAAAAAAATCGTACAAAAGCTAGAGGATTCGTCTTTCGTAAAGAAGCGAATCTTATATATAAATGTCATAACTGTGGTAAAGGTGCTAGTTTTCAAAACTTCTTAAAGCACGTTGACACTAAAATTTATGATGACTATATATTTGAAAGATACAAAAAGAATGATACTAATGTTCCTGACATTGGTAAATTTCAACAACCAAACTTTATGAAAGGGCCATCTCCACTCAAATCTCTTAAAAAGATATCATCACTAAGACATGATCATCCTGTTAAGAAATTTGTGGAAAATAGAAAGATTCCATCTACGGCTCACTTTGAATTGTTTTTTGCCCCGAAGTTCTATTCATGGGTAAATAAGGTTGTACCTAATAAATTCCCTTCTTTGAAGGGCGATCATCCTAGATTGATAATTCCATTCTTTGATGAGAACAATAAAATGTTTGCCTTTCAAGGGAGAGCTTTCGGAAATGAACAACCAAAATATATTACCATTAAGCTTGATCCAGAAAAAGATAAAATATACGGTCTTAATAGACTAAACCGTAATAAACATACCTATGTGGTTGAAGGGCCCATAGATAGTTTATTTCTAGATAATTGTATTGCTGTTGCAGGTGCAGATTTTATGAAGTTACCAAAAGAAAATACTACAATTATTTTCGATAATGAGAGGAGAAATTTAGAAATACTCAAACAGATTGAAAAGACTGTTAATGAAGGATATAGAGTTGTCCTCTGGCCAGATGAATTAGAAGAAAAAGATATTAATGATATGATTTTGGCTGGAAAAACTAAAGACGAAATAAAAACAATAATAGAAAAAAATACTTATCAGGGCAATATGGCTAAGATAAGATTAACAGCATGGAGAAGAATAAATGCCTAGTAATTACCTACCAACCCCATATCAAGAATTTATCCACTTATCAAGATACTCACGCTGGTTACCAGAAAAAGGTCGTAGAGAAACTTGGAATGAAACTGTAACAAGATATTTTGATTTTTTTACAGAACACGTTAAAGAAATGTGTGAATTTGATATAAGTGATAAAATTAGAAATGAACTTGAGGTTGCAGTACTAGGTCAACGCGTTATGCCGTCCATGAGGTGTTTAATGACTGCTGGGGAGGCACTTAAGCGTGAAAACATCGCTGGATACAACTGTTCATATGTAGCGGTAAGTCGTATCCAAGCTTTTGATGAAATTCTATATATTCTTATGAATGGTACTGGAGTTGGTTTTTCTGTAGAAAGACAATTCGTATCAGAACTTCCTAGAGTTGCTGAAGAGTTTCATCCTAGTGATACAGTGATAACTGTTGCAGATAGTAAGATGGGTTGGGCAAAGGCATTTAAAGAACTGATGGGTATGTTATACATAGGTCAAATTCCAAGATGGGATTTATCTAAGATACGTCCTGCAGGTGCACCACTTAAAACTTTTGGTGGTCGTGCATCAGGCCCAGCTCCACTTGAAAATCTTTTTAATTTTACAACTAGTATACTTAGTGGTGCAGCAGGTAGGAAATTAACATCACTGGAGTGTCACGATATTGTCTGTAAAATTGCAGAAATTGTTGTAGTCGGCGGGGTTCGTAGGTCAGCTCTTATTAGTCTTTCAAATTTATCTGATGATCGTATGAGACACGCAAAAGCTGGTCAGTGGTGGAATGATAATCCACAACGAGCTTTGGCAAACAATTCTGCAGCATATACAGAAAAACCAGATATTGGTATTTTTATGGATGAGTGGAAAGCTCTTTATGATTCTAAGTCTGGTGAAAGAGGCATATTTAATCGTGCAAGTGCTAATCGTATGGCAGAAGTAAGTGGTCGTAGGGTTACTGAAGGACATGAGTTTGGTACAAATCCATGCAGCGAGATAATTTTGCGAGATAGAGAATTTTGTAATTTGAGCGAAGTTGTAGTAAGACCAGAAGACACAAAGGAGTCTCTTTTAGACAAAGTACGTCTTGCAACGATTCTTGGAACTTTTCAATCTACTCTTACAAACTTTAAATATGTATCAGCAGCATGGAAAAAGAATTGTTCAGAGGAAAGACTTCTTGGTGTTTCTTTAACAGGTATCATGGATAATTCACTTACAAATGGTAAAACAAAAGGTGTTGAAGAATTATTAGAGGAACTAAAATCTCGTGCAGTTGAAACAAATAAAACATGGTCTAAAAAATTAGGTATTAATCAATCTGTTGCTATAACTTGTGTTAAGCCATCTGGTACAGTTAGTCAGCTAGTTGATGCTGCATCTGGTATTCATGCAAGACACAATCCTTTTTACATTCGTACAGTTCGTGGAGATAAAAAAGACCCATTGACAATGATGATGACAGACATGGGATTTCCTGTAGAAGATGATGTTATGAATCCTGCTAACACTGCAGTATTTTCTTTCCCTATGAAAGTAGACAAAACTGCAGTATTTAGAACAGATATGGATGCTATAGAACAATTAGAGTTGTGGTTAACCTATCAGAAACATTGGTGTGAGCATAAACCCTCTGTTACAATTTCTGTAAAAGAAGATGAATGGATGGAAGTTGGTTCATGGGTATATAAAAACTTTGATTGGATGAGTGGAGTATCATTCTTACCATTTAGTGAACATACATACCAACAAGCACCATATCAAGATACAGATAAAGCAGGTTATGAATTTCTACTAAAACAAATGCCAAAACAAATAGATTGGTCAAAACTTTCTGAATATGAAAGTCAAGATATGACAGTTGGTGCACAAGAGTTAGCTTGTGTAGCTGGTGCTTGTGAAATAGTTTAATGAAGTTAGTTGTATGTGAATCGTGTGATGCTGAGTTTGCTATAAAACACACAATGGAGAATCGACTATATAAAGTAAGCTATTGCCCCTTCTGTGGTGATGAATTAACAGGAGAGCTTGAAGATGAGCTCGAAGATTACGGAGAAGAGTACGATGAATGAATGTCAAGAGTGTGGCCACGAATGTCATTGTGAAGGAAACTGTAACGAAGAAAACTGTAGTTGTGAAAGCTGTGATTGTCAGTCACAAGAATGGGCTGATAATCCTGTAGAGGCCCACTCTTTCTAATGAGGATAATGTGAAAACACAAAGTGCTAAAGCTAAAGGTCGAAGATTTCAACAGTGGGTTCGTGATCAGCTAATAGAATGTTTAGACGTACATCCAGAAGATGTAGAATCTAGAAGTATGGGTGCTGGTGGAGAAGACCTTATTATGGCCCGTGCTGCTAGAGAAAAGTTTCCATATTCTATAGAATGTAAGAATCAAGAGACACTAAACGTCTGGAAGTCATATGAACAAGCAGAATCTAACTCTGGTGATTATGAACCTGTTGTCTTTATAAAACGTAATAATCAAAAACCATTAGTGGTTGTCGATGCAAATTATTTTATTAATTTGCATAAAGGCACTTGACATTTGCAAAGAATTATGTTAGCATAGTAGTGTAATAATGATGGAAAGAATTATGGAGTGGAATATGGGAATGTCAAGTTATGTTTTAGATTGTGTAGAACAGTTTTGGACTAAATGTCACGAAACTATTGGTCAGTGTAAAACTGCCAAAGAGTGGGAAGCAATGATGAAACCTCACGAACACTTACTACAAGGTTCTGATGACTTGGAGCATGTTAAGGAATATGGTTATGAGGAATTGTGGATCGAATATAAACTTTGGAGTTAAATATGATTAGTACTACCATCGCATTTTTAATTACAAGCACTGCTTGTATTGCTACCTATATTTGGGGTATGCGTCAAGTTCCATCAGAAAAAGTTATCAGTACAATTATTGATGCCTTAAAAGATGGTGGTTATGTAAAAACCAGAATTGATGAAAATGGTGAAGAGGAATTAATTAGATTAGATGATTAAAATTTTATTATGGATTACATTAGGATTTTTAATATGTCATTATGGTGTTCTTAGTTCGATAGGTAACTATATTGTAACATCTGATATAATAGATTTAATCATAGGATTTTTAGAAGGATTTAAAACGAGTGAAGAAATTTAAAGAAGAAAAGTCTGGAATGACAGTAGAAGTCCGTAATAATGATATTAACGGTGCATTACGAGTTTTAAAGAAACGTATGCAAACCGAAGGTATATTCAACGAGGTTCGTGAAAAAGCTCATTTTAAAACTAAAGGTGAAAAGAAAAGACTTGCTAAAGCTGCAGGTAGACGTAGATGGTTGAAAAAAATTGAAAAGTTAAATGGAGAGTTGAATGGCTAAAAAAAGAATTGTAGCTAATACTGTTAATAATGGTTGGGTTGCACCAAAGGTTCGTAAAAAACGTAAACCTATGACTGAAGAACAACGTCAGGCAGCAACGGAACGTCTTGTAAAAGCTCGAGCTGCGCGCACACCAGCTAAAAACGAATCTATTTGTAGTTCTGTTCTTAACAAGGGTGATGATCATTTCCTATCTGCTAAAAAAGTAAAAGAATGGATTAAAACACAGAAATCTTTAGCATCATCTTACAAGGCAGAAGTTCGCAGAGATGTAAAAGGTTCACATTCAAAGTATGCTAATTGTGTGGCCTATGTCAGACATATGCAACATTACTTAAAACATGGTGATTGGGTTGATGATTACTATGGAGAGTATGCAGAAAAGAGGATAAAGTGGAAGACGATACATCCATCAGCGACAACAGTAATGTAATTAGGGGCCCGTGGACTCGGGCTCGAATTGTTACACCTCAAGAAACTGATAGAATGACTGAGGATATGAATTTCATTGATGAAGTTGCAGAAAGCATTATGATACCTACTATACACAATCTTGCTGAAAATGGTGTGGATATAAAAGAAGAAGAGTTTCTTTCTGAAATTGGATTTTTAAATGAACTAATTAAATCTGTAATGTTTAGGATAATGGGATATCAACACCCAATGTCTGATCTTGTGTCAACTGTAATGAAAGTAGAAACAGAAAATCCACTAACAACATATTCAAAGTTTGACCATGATATAGTTAAAAAAATAGTTGACAGAATGTTTGAGGAAGATGATCCAGCATGATTATAATTGATATGAATCAAATCTCATTAGCAAGTCTAATGATGCATTTGAATATGACAAAAGTAAAAGAACCTGATGAAAGTATGGTAAGACATATGATACTTAATTCGGTTCGTATGTATAGAACAATGTTTAATGACGAGTATGGTGAGGTAATTCTTACTTACGATTCTAAACATTATTGGAGAAGAGACTTCTTCCCACAATACAAATCAAATCGTAAAAAGAACAGAGATGCTGACAGTAAAGATTGGAATGCCATCTTTGAAATTCTAAACAAGATTAAGGCGGAGATTAAAGATAACCTTCCATACAAATTTCTAGAAGTGTATGGTGCAGAGGCTGATGATATTATAGCAACACTATGTAAGCATTCTCAGACAGAAAAAGATCGTACCAAAAATGAAAATATTTTAATAGTATCTGGTGATAAAGATTTTATTCAATTACAAAAGTATGTAAATGTAAAACAGTATTCACCAATTCTTAAAAAGTATGTAGATGGACATAATCCAGACACATATATAAAAGAACATATACTTAAAGGCGACACTAGTGATGGAATACCTAATGTATTATCACCAGACAACACATTCACAGATGGGTTAAGACAAAGACCTTTAGGAAAGAAAAAGATTGAAACTTGGTTGGATATGGATACTAATACTTTGCATGATGAAGTCAAAAGAAACTATCAAAGAAATCAAAAACTCATTGATTTAAGTAAAATTCCAAATGAACTTGAGAATGAAATTTTAACAGAATTTCACGGAGCTCCATTCGGTGACCGAAGCAAACTACTAAATTATTTTATAAAATCAAGATTGAAAAATCTTACTGAAACAATTGGAGAATTTTAAAATGGCAGAACAAACATATACTATGCTTTTTACAGAAATACTTGACAAAGTACATAAGGCAAAAACTAAAGATCAAAAGGTAAAAATCCTTAGAGAAAATAATACTGATGCATTACGCATGGTACTCAAAGCTGGATTTGATCCTAATATTAAATGGGTGTTTCCAGAAGGCCCTGTTCCTTATACACCCAATGATGCTCCAGCTGGAACAAATCATTCAGTTCTAGCTATGGAAGCAAAAAAACTATGGCATTTTATTGAGGGTGCAGATAGAGAAACTAAACAACATAGAAAAGAAGTTATGTTCTTTCAGATGTTAGAAGGCCTACATGAGAGTGAAGCTAAACTTCTATGTAATGCTAAAGATAAAAAACTACATCAAGTATATAAAGGTTTATCCTCTAATGTAGTAAGAGAAGCATTTGGTTGGGATGAAGATTTTAAAGTACCACCACCAGATGTATATCCAGCTGAACCTGGCCTAGCGTCTGGAGTTGACAGGTAGTATGAACTTACCACCAATCTATTGGCCATCACAGTTACTTCCTAAAAGAAAAAAACCACTGATAAAAAAGGTCGAAAGAAAAGACCCAGTAAAGTGGCCAGATGAAGCACTCAAAAAACTTTTGAAAGATTTGCAAAATAAGTCTTGACATTCTCAACGAATCATGTTAGCTTATAAGTATAGTTAATAGAGAGAGAATTGTAATGGTAGAACGTGGAACACAAGTTATTGGAGTTTGGGGAGCTATGCACTCTGAAAGTCATGGTTTTGTAGCCAGTGTTGAATGGAATTGTGACACTGGAAATGAGGTTCGTATTCAATGGAATGATGGTGGTAACCATCATACTTTAATGAATGAAATACAAGACAATTATCTAGAGAGTAATAGTATTGGAATTTATGTTAATCCCTTTACTAACGAACTTATGTAATTTAAGCCTTGACATTAATAACGAATCATGTTATAGTATATACATAATCAAGAGAGAGGTTAGATTATGACAGTTAGAGTTAATAAACAGTTTGAAAATGTTAATGACGGTATTCAGAATATGCTTGCCGCAGCTACTCACGACTACAATGAATTTTGTTCAAATGAAAATATGCAAGAAGAATTTGCTGAAGGTTGGGTAGTAAAAGAGGGTCAAAAATATATTAAGATTGTAAACCGAAATTCTGCTTGGGGGTTTATTGTCAATACAGAAGATGATAAAAAATTTCAAAAAGGAGATGTCCTAAAGTGTGCTGGATACAATGCTCCTGCTCGAAATAAAGCTAGGGGTAATGTTCTTAGTGGTGGATTTAATATTCAATGGACGGGGCCTTTATATCTATGATAAAAACAATGAACAATATTGGTGAGTATCTTGGATACATTATATTAATTATTTTTTCTTTTGGATGGATAGATACATTATGGATTTTTGGTGTTGAAAATTCAAAAGAATACACTTGGTGGTATTTGATTCACCAAGTATCAAATATATAGAGTTTGATTTGGTCAGCGCCTCTCTCTCTCAAATCATCATATGCTGACCGAATCACCTAATCTCAACAAGTATTTATGATGATAAGGTGACAGTCCTAAGTGACTGAAATTGTTGAGAAAAAAAGGGGGGTTGACATGACCCCCCTTTTCTGTTATATTATATATGTAATCAAGAGAGAAAGGTATTACAAATGTCAAACCAAGTAGATTTTATAAGTGCTCACAATGGTGGGATTCAAATGTATTCAGATAGCGGTCTTGTCGGTTGGGGTGATACCGCTGAGTCTGTAGCTTACGTTTTAAACACAAAAGGAATTTCATCAACAGTGATGGGAAGTTCCTCAATGGACTTTGCATCTGAAGAAGGATTTGCAACTAACGGCGGGGCACACATCCTTTGGGCCCAAGCTTTAGAATTGGTATAATAAATGAACTTTATTGACACTATAGGTGGAAATAAAAAACAACGTGAGTTAATCACTGACGTTGCTTATTTCTGTGTCGATAGACTTATGCCTAGAATGAAAACTCTAGAGATAGAAATACAAATAAATAATCTCAAAGATCAAGCAGTTGGATATTGCATGATGCAAGATGATAATCGAACATTTGAACTTGAGGTTGATAAGAAACTAGATGATGATGAATTGATAACTACAGTTTGTCACGAAATGGTTCATGTTAAACAATATGCCCGAAATGAATTAGGTATTAATGATAATCACGATGGTGAAAATTATTATGATTTACCATATGAAAAAGAGGCATATAAATTACAAGAAATTCTCCTAGAAGAATATAAAGAGTGCAGGTAAAAAAATGAAAAAAACAATCGTAGCATTAACAATAAGTAGCATGTTTTTTACACCACAAGTCTCTGCTACCCAATCCACCCAAAGTTATGATACAGAAATAGAGTGTCTAGCTTTAAATATTTATTTTGAAACAAGAGCTGTGTCACTTGCAGATGCTATGGCAGTTTCTGATGTTGTGTTGAATAGAGTAGAATCTACAAAATATCCAAACAATATTTGTGATGTAGTTCATCAAGGATATAAAAAAGGTAAACGTACTTGTCAGTTTAGTTGGTTTTGCGATGGAAAAGCTGACACACCAAAAGATATTACTTCTTGGAATCGTTCTAGAAAATATGCAAGAGATATGTATATCTTTGGTGTGTATAGAGGTATCACAGAAGGGTCAACACACTATCATGCTTCGTATGTTAAACCTTACTGGGCTCCTACATTAGATAGAATTACCAGAATTGGATCACACATATTTTATAGAATGAAAGGTACAAAATAGAATTAAAAAAAACTTGACAGACAATGAAAAATGTGTTATTATATGGTTAATGAATGAAGTAAAAAAATATTAAAAGAAAAGAAATGATACCATGAATATATTCTATCTTAATCCTAATCCAGAAATTTGTGCACAGTGGCACAACAATAGTCATTGTAGTAAAATGATTATTGAGTATGCTCAACTTATGTCTACTGCACATCGCGTATTGGATGGTAAAGAATATTATGGACTTACAAAAAATAGTAGAAAAATTAAAAGATGGAAACTAAGCTCTAATCTTGAGAATGTGCTTTACAAAGCATCTCATGTAAATCATCCTAGTGGTATTTGGGTTCGTCAATCAAGAGGAAACTACTTCTGGTTATACGAATTATGGAAAGAATTAAACAAAGAATTTATGTATCGTTATGGCCATGACAAATCACATGAGAGTTTTAGAAAATTAGAAGATGCACTTTATATGCCTCCTATGAATATACCAGATGGTACTTGGACAGAACCAACACCAGCTATGCCAGATGATGTAAAAGATAAATGTTCTTTGACTGCATATCGCAACTACTATATAGAATATAAACAACACCTTGCAAAATGGGGTAAACGAGAGGAGCCATACTGGTATGTCAGAGCAGCGTGAAGGTTATTATGACTATATGCTAAGACGAACTAGAGAAGAGAATAAAAAAATGAAAGTAAAGGTGGATGAAGGAATTAATTTAGATACAACTGGTAATGAGTTGTATCGTAGAGAAATCATAGCATTAACAAATAAAGTTGAAGTGTTAAAAGACGATATGAAGAATCTTACAGAAGATTTTTATAAACTTTTAAATAGAGTAAAAGAATTGTCTGAAGAAAATAATTTTTTAAAAGAAAGTTTGGAAAATAAATAATGCCTACATATGTAATTACTGATACTGAAAAGGGAGAAACATTTGAAAAGTTTTGTAGTTGGAATGAATTAGAAACATTTTTAGAAGAAAACCCTAAATTTAAAAAAGAGTTAACTACTCCAAAGATTATTTCTGGTATTGAAGGAAAGACACATAAGGTTGATAATGGTTTTACAGAGAATATGCAACGTATATCTGAGGCTCATCCAAATTCACCTATGGCTGAAAAGTTTGGTACAAATAGAACAAATAAAGATAAGAAAACTTTTAACACTGTAAAGAAACGGACTAGTATTGGTAAATCTCATAATATGAACAATATTGCAAAAGAATATAGGCCAGGGCAGTTGGTAAAGTAATTATAAATAAAGATGTATGAAACACAATTTAGAATATTGGGGAGTATTTTACGTCCCGCTTTTAAAGGTTTTATACAGAAGTGGGTAGATAAAATTGGTTCTACCCACTTCACTTTATATTAGGAAGGTGAATATGTCTAAGAAAAAAGAAATAACTTTTTCAAATCTAACAAAAATAAAACCAGCAACAGACAATCAAACAGCTGTTTTTGAATCTTGGAAAAGTGGAAAAAATCAATTTTTATTTGGTTGTGCTGGAACAGGTAAAACTTTTATATCACTATATCTTGCACTCCAAGATGTTTTAAAAAATGAAACACCACAAGATAAAGTTGTTGTTGTTCGTTCCCTCATTCCAACAAGAGAGATAGGTTTTCTGCCTGGCGATGAGGAAGATAAAGCTGCACTTTATCAAGTACCATATTCAAATATGATGCAGTTCATGTTTGAACAACCAAACGAGCAAGCATTTAGTATGTTGTATGACAGGTTAAAAGCACAAGGTAGCTTTTACTTTTTATCAACATCCTTTCTAAGAGGTTTAACTTTTGATAACTCTATTATCATTGTTGATGAATGTCAAAACTTAAGCTTTCACGAATTAGATACAATCATTACAAGAGTAGGACAAGATTCTAAAATTGTTTTTTGTGGTGATTTTAGTCAATCAGATTTAACTAAAACTTCTGAAAAAAATGGCATGATGGATTTTTTACAAATTCTACATGAGATGAAAGAATTTAATTGTGTTGAATTTGATATTGGCGATATAGTTCGTTCTGGTTTCGTAAGAAACTATTTAATCCAAAAAACAAAACTAGGAATGGGAATAGAATAATGGCTTTTAATTTATCAAACAGATCAAGAAATAAACTAGATGGTGTACATCCACAGTTAGTAGCTGTAGTTGAACGTGCTATCAAACTTACCAAAGTAGACTTTGGCGTAACTTATGGTGTCCGCACAGTTGAAGAACAAGAGAAACTTGTTGCAGCTGGTAGATCACAAACTATGAAAAGCAAACATCTTCTTCAAGATGATGGATTTTCACACGCAGTAGATGTTGTAGCTTATGATGGATCAGATGTTGTGTGGGAACTCAATGTGTATGATGACATTTGCGATGCTTTCAAGGAAGCAGCCAAAGAAGTTGGAATCTCAATCAAGTGGGGTGCTGCTTGGTCAGAGGGCGATATCAGATCATATGAAGGAACAGCAGAAGATGCTATGAATGCATACATTGATCTTAGACGTTCGCAAGGTCGTAGACCATTTATTGACGGGCCCCATTTTGAAGTAATGTAAAATGAATGAACTAGATTATGATAAGTTACTTGAAAAAGTTTTATCAACTCCTTTCATAAAATTAGATGTTAATATTAATATTGATAATCTTTTAAATGAATATAAATCTGTAGAAGAGAAATATTCTTTTGAAAATTATAATACAAAATATTGGCCTGTTAGAAAAAAGTATGCTAGAAGTTGGTCAGGAATTTGTCTTGTAAGTTCAGATGGTGGACTTTACACTGATATGCATGAGGGCCCTACATCAGCTGCAAAAGAAACAGAATTAAAAAATGTATGTCCACATTTTTATCAAACAATAAAAGATTTAGGTGGAGAAGGTTGTCGCTCAAGAATTATGAGAATTTCTCCACATGAATCTTTAGTGTGGCATAGTCATATACAAGAACATGGTCAACCAAAATGGTTATTAACAATTCAAGTTCCAATTATAGTTCCAGAAAAATTTGAATATTGTGTAGTTGACAAAGATGAATTTAAGTGGTACAAAAGATTTTACAGACCAAATTGGTTTAGGGGTGTAAGCAGAAAAAGATTAGAGGCAGGTGATGCATATGTTTTTAATTCCTACCATTATCATAATGTATATAACTATAGTAACGAATATAGAGTTACCTTAATGTTATATTTAGATTTAAGACAACCAAAAATTTTTGAATTAGTTAAACGGAGTATGGAAAAAAATAATGAAAACATTTAATCATGAGCCTGTGAATTTACCAGACATAAAGGCAAGAAACCAAAATGGTAGTAGAGTTTATGAAACACCAGATGGAAGCTTTTATCCATCAATCACAACTGTACTTTCTGTAAGAAATAAAAAGGGCTTATTTGAATGGAGAAAACGAGTTGGTGATGATGTTGCGAACTACGTTGCAAGAACATCTGCAGCCAGAGGAACTGCAGTTCATCATATGTGTGAAGACTATTTAAATAATGAGGACATGAAAGAACATGAGAAAAAGTTTTTACCATACTGTTTATTTGGTCAACTAGAAAAAAAAGTCTTACATAGAATAAATAACATTCGTGCACAAGAATGTGGCTTGTATTCTGATAAATATAAAGTTGCAGGTAGAGTAGATTGTGTTGCTGAGTTTGATGGTAAACTTTCTATCATAGATTTTAAAACATCTTCAAAAGAACGTAATGATGAGTGGAATGAAAATTACTATATTCAAGCTTCTGCCTATGCTGAAATGTTTGAAGAAAGAACTGGTATTGAAATCAATCAGATTTGTATATTAGTTGTAACGTCTGATGGTGTTGTTCAAGAGTTTGTAAAAGACAAAAAAGAATACGTTCCTTTAATTGAACAAACCGTCTTAGAGTGGGAAATGAAAAATGAAAAAGTTAAAAACAATAACGATGATTTCACTGGTGCTCCTATTTAGTTGTCATCCAGTAAATGCACAAACTTTTATTTCTAAAAAACCTGTTATATGTGGGTTGCTTGAAGATATAATAAGTAAATCTAAAGATTATGGAGAAGCACCATTTATTAAAGGTAATGGAACTTCCATGAGAGATGATGGAACTTTTTTTCCATCGCAGTACGTCATAGCATACAATCAAGAAACAAATGGTTGGACTCTCATAGAAATTTTAAATCCAGAAATGGCCTGTGTATTATCCACAGGAAAAGGTTTAGAAATATTTAATCTTAAACAAAAAGGAATGGCGCTATAAATGCCCTTGACATTGATTCTATTTTATGTTATAAATAGTATATAGTTTGTTGATACAATTCGACAATTGGACAGGACATGGGGGCAGTACCCATCGCCTCCACCATGAACACTAGAGAGCAGCTGCAATTGCTTTCCTTTGCAGAGGACTATAAAGTAGTCTAGTGTTCTTGATGGGGGCGAACTAGGATCGACTGACAAGGATAGAGGCGAGTAGAACTATCGGATGACTGCGTTATTGGTCAAAACTACTAAATGCAAACGATAACTTTGCACCATCTGGTTACGCACTAGCTGCATAACACAGGGGGTTGGGCACTTACCTAGCAACAGAAAAGTGTCACCAGTTTTAGAGTTTGGCGACGGCCAATCCGCATTGTGACTGAATAATCTCTGGGAGAAGGGGATAAGGTATACTGTCGAGTTTAGCGGCTCATCCTTAGCGGGAAAGACGGTGGTTTAAGTCGAGGGAGCATTGGTATTCTTCCAGTGGCGAGATGTAGGTAAACCTAGTCCTACCAATGCACTATAAAGGTGAAGTGGTACAACCTTGCAATTACGCAGAAGGTATCACGAAGGGTCACTACTTAATAGGTGCGCGTGGAGCCACGGTTAGCTCCACATTTTGTAAATGAAAGAATTGAATGGTACAAATAAATCCTAAATTTTATCCTATTTTTCCAATTCCATTTGGTTATGTAAATTTTGGTGAAGAATTTCGTAAGCTTAACTCAAATTTAATTAGAGATATTGAAAAAGAAAAATCGGTTAATGATGGTAAAAAAAGAACTTTTGCAAAAAACAGTTCTGGTTGGCAATCTCATGCTATCTTAGAACGTAAGTATTCAAGCTTTAAAGAACTAGCCAAACTTATATTAATGACAGCAAAACCTATTATTCACGCTAGTGGGGTTTCAGAGGGAGAAGATTTGGTTATACAAAGTCTTTGGGCAAATATGTGTTTTGCTGCAGGGGGATTTAGTAATCCACACATACATGGAAGTGGCAGAACTATTTGGAGTGGAGTTTATTACCCAAAAGGAATAGTTGAAAAGGATAATTTAAATGAATTTGATATAAATGAATATTCTGGATATGGAGTTCCAGCTGTGCCTGGTGCACTAGTATGTAAAGATGGAAACATTGCTAAAAGAATGGTAAAGTTTGAAATGAGTAATAAAAAATATTTTACTGGAAACTTTTATATTATACCAAGAGAATCATTACTTGTATTATTTCCTGCATGGGTAGAACATTATGTCACACCTACAGTAGATAATTCAAAAAGATATAGCATTTCGTTTGCAATTAATTTAAAATAAAAATGAGGTATTAAAATGCAAGAACCAACAGTTGTAGTAGAAGCTCTAGTACAAACACCAAAAAAATTCTCACTAGAAATAGAAAATATTGCTAAAGAGAAACGTATTTCTCACATGGATGCAGTATTAGATTATTGTCAAAAAAATGAAATAGAACCAGATACAGTAGGTCGACTCATAACTAAAGGTCTTAAAGAAAAGATTGAGGCAAATGCAAGAGAGCTAAATTATTTAGAAAAACAAGCACAATTGCCAATTTAGTTCTTGACATTGAATTAAAAATAGTGTAGTATAGAATTTATAAACTAGAAAAAGGAGTAGTTTCTAATGTCTGAAGGTAATAATGCATTTGATGCTTTAGAAGGCATTCAATTAAAAAATCGTATTAAAAAACTTGAATACGATTGTGCAGAACTAACTAAGCAAAATGAGGAGCTTAGAGAACGATGCAAACTACTTGCATCACGCCAACCAGAGTGGCCTAAGGGTTATCGTCCTGTACGAAAAAATAACCAAAATAATCAGAAGAGGTTTAATGAACGTAGAACTCATTGATTGTATGGGCAGTGATTTATCAGTAGTAAATGCTGCCCGAGTTTCTTTTGCAAAAAAATCTGAACTAGAGTGGGTGGAAAAAGAAAATTCATCCACTGTATACGAACAGACTTTAAAAGATAAAGACAAAAAATTAATTAATTATCTTGCCAAACACGATCATTGGAGTCCATTTGGTCATGCATCTTTACAGTTTCATATAAAGGCACCAATTTTTGTTGCTAGACAATTAGTAAAACATCAAGTTGGTTTAGTATGGAATGAGGTTAGTCGCAGATATGTTGATGACGAACCAGAATTTTATGTTCCTAAAAAATGGAGATTAAAGGCTGAAGATAAAAAACAAGGATCATCTGATGAAACTATAAAATACGAACTAGGTTCTACGATTGAGTTTTTAAAACAGACATATAATAATATGTTAAAGGTTAACATTGCTCCAGAATTAGCTAGAATGATTTTACCACAGAATTTATATACTGAGTGGTATTGGAGTGGTACGTTGATAGCATTTGCCCGTGTATGTAACTTACGATGTAAATCAGATACACAGTTAGAAACACAACAAATTGCAAATATGATTGACTCATTATCCAAAGAAAATTTTCCTGTATCTTGGAAGGCACTAAGATCAGAATGACAGTACATTTAGTTTTTGGAAATGGTGAATCAAGACCAAAAGAATTACCAAGTGGTAATTATGTCTCATGGGGATGTAATGCAATCTATCGCGATTTAGTTGTTGACAATTTGGTTGTAATAGATTATCCTATGCAACAAGAGGTATATAAATCAGACTATCCAATGAAACATAAATGTTGGTTTGCTGATTGGGAAGTATTACCACCAGAATTTGATACAGATACGATATTAGACCATTGGAAAGATTGGGTGTATTTCTCACCAAAACAAGATAGAACCTCTTGTGTAGTACAAGGAAAAACATGGGAGACTGTCGAAAATAATTTAAAAGAAATGTTACAACATAATCCAAATGTAGATGTGGATGACTTTAAAAGAAAAGCTGGAAAAGATGTTGGATTGTATGTAACTTGGGTAGAAGAACAAGGAAACGATAAAGTAAATAATATTGATTATCCCAAAGGATGGTCAGCTGGAAACACTGCACTATATCTTGCTTGTAAAGAGGGTGCAAAAGAAATATATATGTTAGGGTTTGATGGAAGTGACTACAATAAACCTATAAATAATGTATATAAGGGTAGTGATAATTATCTACCCGCAAACAGTCGTGGCTTTAATACGATAAATTGGGATAACCAGTTTAAGATGGTACAAAGGGATTTTCCTGATGTAAAATTTTATAAGGTTGGAACAGATTTTGAAACTTTCAAGGCCACATTAACATACGAAGAACTAAAACAAAAACATACGTTAACATAAGGAGACAATAAATGTCATTAGATACGTTAAAAAGAACTAACTCGCTTGATAAACTTCTTGGTGCAGTTCAACAAGAGAATGCACCTCAAGAGAAAAAATCATACAAAGACGAAAGATTGTGGAAACCAGAGCTTGATAAGTCTGGTAATGGTTATGCCGTAATTCGTTTTCTTCCTGCAGTGGAAGGTGAAGATATGCCTTGGGCAAAAGTTTTCAATCATGCATTCCAAGGGCCAACTGGTCAGTGGTATATTGAAAACTCTTTGACTACAATTGGTAAAGCTGATCCTGTGTCAGAACTAAACTCTACTTATTGGAACACTGGTCTTGAATCAGACAAAGAAATTGCTCGTAAACAAAAAAGAAAACTACAATATTTTTCTAATATCTATGTAGTAAGTGACTCGAAGAACCCACAAAATGAGGGTAAAGTTTTCTTATTTCGATACGGTAAAAAAATCTTTGATAAACTGATGGCAGCAATGCAACCAGAATTTGAAGATGAAACACCTGTTAACCCATTTGATTTTTGGGAAGGTGCTAACTTTAAATTGAAAATTCGTAAAGTTGATGGTTATTGGAACTATGACAAATCAGAGTTTGAAGCACCATCTGCAATGTTTGATAATGATGGACAGATTGAAGATGTTTGGAAAAAAGCATATGCTCTAAGTGAGTTTAGTGCTCCAACTAACTTTAAGTCTTATGAAGAACTAAAAGCTCGTCTTGATGTTGTTCTTTCTGGAACTACTAAAGTTGGTAATGTCATGGAAAGTATTACTAAAGACCCAGAGCCTACAGCTGCTCCAGTGGTTGATACTAAACCAGTAGAGCCAATTATTGTTGATGAAGGGGAAGAAGATGATACAATGTCTTACTTCCAGAAGTTAGCAAACGAGTAATTCCGTAACGGTATTTTTTATACTATCTTAAAAGACTACTAAATAGTCAAGAGAAAAGGGGGGGCAGAAAGTCAAAATTTTGTCCTCCCTTTCGTGTCATATTATTATTAATGTCAAAAGATTGAATGAATATAAATAGTATTAGGAGAATATAATATGGCTAAAATCAGTGATAACACAGAAGTTGCGTTACCATTAAGAAATATCCTTTCAATGATCGCTGGTGCTTCTGTTGCCACATGGGCTTACTTTGGTATTGTTGAACGGTTAAATCAAATAGAAACTCAACAACATATGCAACAAAATGATGTTACTATGAATACAGAATTTCGTATTAAATGGCCGAGAGGAGAGATGGGCTCTCTTCCAGCAGATAGCGAACAGTTCATGTTGATTGAACATATTGCAGGCGAACTTGAAAAATTAACTACAGAAATTGAAACTGGTCAAGCACCGTTTGACCAACAACAAAAATTGACTATGGAATTTTACGAGAAAAGAATTAACCAGTTGGAAGAAGCAATTGAGAAAATCAAAGACTCCCAACTCGAATTAAAGAACGGACACTGATATGATAGAGATGGTATGTATCACTCTTTTGTTATATGTTAATGGTGAGGTGGCTTCCCACGTTGGATACCACAAAATGGTAGATTGTTTGAGAGAAAAAAGAACAGCAGAAAAAACGCACGAAGGAACTGAACCTTACAGATATACTTGTCAAAAGAGACTAGTAGAAGTAGGTAAGGATGCAGATGGTAATGACTATATTGTTCGTTTGTTAGACACAGATGAAGAACCACAAGTGAAATCTAAAAGCGTTACAGAAAGTCTTGGGGGATAAGTCATGGTTATAGAGGGAGCAATCGTATTGTTGATGTTCTTTGGTAGTCCAATGGAACTTAAAGAATACACAGTGAGAGATGGTTTAAGTGAATGTCTTAAAGCGAAACGCACAATTGAACGTAACATTAAAGGGCCTACACAAAACGAATATGCTGGTTCAATGCGACTTGCGTGTAAAAAACTAGACGTTGAGGTCAACGACATCAATAGTATAGTTAGGTTTATAGATGTTGCACCATCTGAACTAAAACCATTTAATTAAAACTACATTGCAGAAATGGCTTCTCTCATCAACGGATCAAGCGGAACGATGGGAGAGCTTTGAATATTGTTTTGATTGTTGTTGACAGTTGGTGCTGACATGAACACTGGCCCTTGAGCAAATTTTGAACCACTACCTTCAAGTTTAGCTCCTTGCGTAGCTCTTCTAAACTCTAATTTGCTATAAACTCCATCACCATCCGTGTCGTATGATGGATTAACTCTCATTTGATCTTTTACTCTTAGGTAGTTACCATAAGTTTTGACATTTGCCAAATTCATGGGTTTAGCGGTGCCTGAGGGTTTTACCTCTGCCTTTGCAACTTTACCACCATTGGCCAAAATTAGTTTTTTAGCATCATCCACACTTATACCTAGATCATCAGCTAACAGTCCAGCATCAATAGCTATAGATGCTGCAGTGCCTGGGCCAGGAAACACTCCAGCAACACCACTGGCAAATTCTAAAAATGCTTTACTATATTCGCCACCCATAGCTCTTTGAATTGCAAATCCAGTTCCTGCAAAAACACTAAGAAGTGGTATTTTTTTAGCAAGAGATTTCCATAATCCCTTTTTTAATGTTGCTTGTGTTGTTGCTTTAGCGGCAGTTGTTGAGGTAGCAGCTGCTACCTTTGGATTGAATGCAAATTCACCAGTTCCGCTTAGTGCAGCTCTTTGTGTAGAACTCAATTTAGGTGCTGGTGCTGGTGCTGATGCCTTTACTTTTGGTTTTAATGCAAATTCACCAGTGCCACGAAGAGCATCTAATTGTTTTTTATTAAGTTTTTTAGTAGGAACAACAGACTCAACAACCTTTGCACCTATCTTTGCAACATCGTCTAAAGATTTGGCTACAACACTTGCAGCCTTGGCAGTTGCCTTAGATGCAACTTTAGCAATACTACTACCAAAGTCTGACAAAACACCAAACAAAGATTTAAATGCATTACCTATGCCTTTTGCAGTATTGCTAAATACACCACTTGCTTTTGACAAATCAAGTTGAGTTGCCATAGCTGCACCAGCACCTATTATTAAACCTACAAGACCTCTTCTACCAAAAAATCTAAATAGTCTACCAAATCTACCAGTGATACCACCTAAACCTTTTCTAAATACTCCAGTTTTCTTAGAGCTGGTCACTTTACCGTCCATTGCAACACCAGTATCAGCTAAAGAAGTATTAAATCCCCCCATAGCTCTAAATAATGCCCCAAATCCACCTCTAGTTAGTCTTAATGCACCACCAAATAATTTTTTACCTACCCAAACGGCTGAGCCAAAAAACATTTTAGGTGCTAATAATACTAATAATCCTGTAACTGGATTAATAAATGCATCAAGGAGAACACCCATGGCCTTTGGTATTCCAGCGATAGCAGATTTTAAAGTTAGTTCACCATTTTCATCAAGAAATGACTCTTTAAGAGATGTTGTAAAACCTAAAAATTTATCTTTTAACATCTGCATAATATTGCTTAATCCTGCAACTGCACTAAATGTTGTTTTACCTGTATCTGGATCAGTTACAAAAAATCCACTGGCTATTGATTTTAATGTATCATATAAAGATTGTAAACCGTCAGCAATAATTGGAAGATATTTATCTTGTAGTTCTTTGAATGTTGGACTTTGAAGAAACTTAACCATACCACCTAGAAATAAAAGAAAAGCTCCAGCCTTTAGTGCAGTAAATATTCCAGCAATACCACCTTGAACTTTTTGTTTAAGAGATTGACCAATACTAGACAAACCTTTAGCAAAACTTGAATCTTTTCCTAAAAATTTTCCAAAGGTATCTTTTAGGTAAGTGTTTTGTTCATCTTGTTTTTCTTTATTTGCAGCACTGTTTGGATTTTGTTGTGCAAGTAGGTTTGCTTGTCTAGTTTCCCAAGCCTTTCTTCCGCCCTCTATGCGTGATTCACTTTTTTCACGTTTTTCTATTTCATTGACCGAAGTTTCCTCATTAGTTGTAACTAAATTACGAATAGCATCAGTTGTTCTCTTCTGCTCTTCAATTAACATTCTAAATGTTTTGTCTTCAGCCATAACGGTTACCTATTATCTTTTACTTGTATTGAACTATTCTTTTTCTGGGCTATGGCTTCTTTACCATAGAATGCAGCAACGATTGCAGCAACAGAAACAAAATAGACTGCAGCCATATCACCAAGAATACTTGCAGCCTTATCTAAACCAAACCAGACTGCTATCACAACTGCAAATGGGTATAGTAACATACCACTAAGAGCAAACCATGCCATATTTCGTTGTGCATCTTGCTTTTTATCTTCATTTTCCATATCGGATTTCAAATCTTCAAGTTCAATCATACGTCTTTCCATATCTAATTCCTCATCAGAGACTATACCATCCCCATCTAAATCATATTTTTCCCATGCCGAACCTTTTTGTAGTTTCTTTTGTGCAGCCATATTCGTGCCTCCCTAATTTTTATCTTCTCTTTCTATTCTTTCATTTTCTTCACGAATATAATTCTCTAATAATCCTAAATAAATTTCCCTTTCATACGGTAACATATTTTCTAACTCTGTTAAACTATATTTATGATGTTGCATCATTGCAAAATTAGTTTTATAGTAATTATATAAGTTATCGTGTGAAAGGCTTACGCTAAAAAACTATCGAGGCCCTCCAACATAACCTCACCCTTCTTTTTTGTTTTTGGATTAGTAACAGTTATTGCATGACGTAATTTTGGCATGGTGTTAAAAAATTCCATAACACTTTCAAACTGTTTAGTATCCATAGTATCAATAAAATCATTTAAGTCTTTATCTGACATATCTACTCTATTATGTACTGTATCACCATCGTGAACTTCATATACACATTTAGATATTAAACCAAATGAGCCATCAACTCCATCTGAAAAGTTTACACCTTTCATATCTGTCATCTGTGGGTACTTCATAACTATTTTAACATTGTCTGTTAGTTCTACTATGTTAGTATGATTTGCAGTCATGTGAACAGAAATATCATCCAACTTTATAGTAG
>Ga0209631_10001287_pt1 | contig 32241 bp, 21 predicted proteins | sample COG_08_FD_184752 | JGI IMG/M metagenome (GOLD analysis project Ga0209631, IMG submission 184752) | Pelagic Microbial community sample from North Sea - COGITO 998_met_08 (SPAdes) (version 2) | ecosystem: Environmental > Aquatic > Marine > Neritic zone/Coastal water | place: Helgoland, sampling... | reverse complement strand
TGCTGTAATCAGAGGTGATGAGGGATTCCGGTTGCTGCCAATTGGCACCTTGAACAGTTCCGACAAGTCCAGTGCTTGCACTGTTGCTGACCTCCATTCCCGCTCCTTCAGTCAATGCCCAATGTCCCTGCAAGGACGTCCAGTTGGGGTGAGCGGCAGTCAGGGAACTGCAATGCCAATCTAGAAGGGTTTCTTCCGTGAGCAATCCGTGCCAATACCGGACTTCGGCGATGGCTCCTGAATAGCTGTATGCACCGAAGATATCGGAACCGAAAAACCAGCCGCTTCCAACATCGATTGCGCCAATCCCTGAAATGTCTTCTTCAGCGGAGAAAATACCATCGGTGTAGAGCCGCATCATACCATCTCGGTCAAACGAACACGAAAGCGTGTGCCATTGACCATCTGCTACGCCAGTCGCTCCATTGGCATCCGCTCGATTGTTGCCATCACCGATGTTGACTTTCCAAGCTGGGCCATTGGGATATTCAAAGGAGAACACAAAACCGGGGTTGAGTCCTGAATTCCAATCTTTGTTGCCCACGATAGCGACATCAGGAGTTGCTTGGGTTCGAATGCGCACTTCGAGCGTGAAGTCTTGATCTGCTCCGAGTTGGAGGGCAGGGGCGTCCTCTATGTATACCGCATCACCGTTGCCCTCAAAGTTCAATTCTGCTGCTCCGGGAGCAACGCAATTCACAGGTGGAGACTGAATTTCCAGTGTGTCTTTCACGATGAGCTCGGGAGGAATGGAGGCGCCACTCGCTATGAAAAAAATGGTCTCCTCCTCGATGGAATTTCCGCCGTGGTTGTACCCAAGGCCACCGTGATCCGTGGACATCAGCACGAGCCAGTTTTCAGCTGCATAGTTGGGTCTGTTGGTGAGGGTCGATAACACGTCTGCCACGAAATTGTCCGTGGCTTCGACGGCATCAATGTACTGAGGCACCCCTGCGTCAAAGCCGTATCCGTGTCCGTTGATGTCAACATCATCAAAATGGAGGAACATGGCGTGGGGGTTGCCGTCTTGCAAGATGGCTTGGGCAGCATCGCGAACGGCAGCATCGCTTGAGACGTTCAGGGCTTCGTCGACGTCCTCGCCAAGGATGTAGTCATTGATTGGTGCCCAATGACAAATGGAATAGGTGTTGAGTGCAGAATTATCCGTTTCAAGGCGATGCATGAAAGAAGGAAAATCTTCATAATTGCTTCCGATGAAATTATTGCTGGACACCCCATGTGAATCGGACCAAACTCCACAGATCATCCCGGACCACCCTGGACCGCTGTATGTGATGTCGTTATTGAGGGCATCCGGGCTGAATATCCCGTCCGCAATCAAGCCGTCAATGGCGGGCGTTTCAGCTGCTTCAAGGCAATCGGGTCGCAATCCATCGATGCCGATGATCAGCACACGTGCATCGTTGGATTGGCAAAATCCCGATGGGCTGAAGAGGATGAGTCCAACGGACAGGGCGAGGACGAGAGGGTGGTTCATAGTTGAAATACGGTTCTCCAATACACCACCAAGTTAAAGAGAGAATGAGGGACTTTTACTCAGCCTTCCTTATTAGTCTTATTGCTGATTGGTCAGGAGCATCAGAGAATCTCTCAGAGTCAGGGAAAAGCGTGACTTCTAAGATGACGTCCCATTTCTCTGGGTCATCCCCCAGCACTTCGATAGCCGGACTAAGGATTAAGATTCCTACTCCTACGAACAGATATCCCAGATATTTGATTCCTTTTGCCCAATTCGTGTGACAATTTACTCATTCTATTTTTATCACACGCTGTGTGTGCAGTCCAAGCGCATGCCTGGTCACCGCAACCACATAAGTTCCCGGTGCCCAAACTGAAGTAGTCAAAGTGAAGCGATTGCTCGTTCCTGCGCCAAAGGAGCCTTCCTGCTCGAAGACGACGCGTCCAGTGAGATCCCGGATAACGATGGACTTCACATCGGCAGGCAGATCCATGTTGAGTTCGTTGCGGAATGGATTGGGATAGGCGAGGAAAGAGCCCGTTCCATTGTGCAATCCAGCGACGGTATTCGGCTCCACCACTTCTGGCTGGGGCAGAAGGGAGTCCAATGGAAAACTCAGCATACTGCGTGCAAACGTCCCGGCTACCAATCGATCGGCAATGGTGTCTGCAACGATGTCGTACACGGGTATGGTCGGTAATTCACCGACGGGCTCCCAATGAGATCCCCAGTCCAAGGTCGCAAAGACACCTGCGTCGGTCGCAACGGCCCAAATGCTATCGTTCAGCGGCAATATTTGATTGACCGGGTGCTCTGGCAGGTCGCCTTGGATCGAAGTCCACGGACCTCCGATGGCGGCCTTGTAGATGAAGGGTGCGTATATCGCGTTGCGGTAACCACTGACTGTGCAAAAGATCGAGTCGGGATGAAATGGATCAAATTCTACGTCGGTCACAAATTGACCTGGTAGTCCTTCCTCCATCGGCTCCCACGTGTCTCCATGGTCCAATGAAATCCAAACACGTCCGTCTGTGGTGCCAGCTGCTACGGCATCGGCATCGAAATGTGATCCAGCCAAGGAACTCACACAACGGTAGGAGAGACCGGGTTCCGTCGCATACGTTAAGTCTTCACTCACGGGTTGCCAAACGCTGACTGGCGCATCTTGCATGCGGTAGACGCGCTGAGAACCCGTCCACATTTCATTTGGATTCGACGGATGGTAGATCAGAGGAGAATCCCACCACGTGCGGTCCTCTTCGTCGATACCGGTCGTGAAGTCATTCCAGAGTGGCTCTTCATCCACTGTGGTCATGCTAAAGCGCCAGTTGCCCCATTGGTAGCCTGCATAGCGCAATGCGTCATCCTCTGGATGATAAATGACCGTAAATCCATCACCTCCTAGGTCACGTGTCCAGCCTCCGAGGTCTTCAAAATTGCCTGTCGTCGTTCCGTTATCTTGAGCGCCGCCCGAATAGAATCCGGGGTGGTGTGGATTCCATGCAGCCCGATAAAACTGAGTGACCGGGATGTCTTCAATATCTGACCATGTCGCACCGTGGTCCTCGGTTTTGTACAATCCACCGTCGGTTGCTAGCACACACGTTTGCGATCCAATCCATTGCAAGTCGTGCTTGTCGGCATGCACTTCGTAAGACCACCATTCGGGCCCCATAAGGTTCCAGTTCACGCCGCCGTTCACTGAGTTCCATGTGTTGACCCCGAGAATGCTGATGTCATCCGAATCGAATGGATTGATGCGCACTTTTGAGAAATACCAACCAAATCCTCCCAATGCATTTTCGGGAAGGTTGTCTTCGGGAATCACGGCACTCCAAGAACCACCGCCGTCAGTCGTTCGGTACAAGTTATCCAGCTGATGGTCTTGGCCTACGACCAAAGCGTAGACGCCTTGTGGAGATTGAGCCAAGCCAATTCGTCCCCGGATGCCTTCCCCCCAAGGGTTGGGCAACACTTCCCAATTCATTCCGGCATCATTGGATTTCCAAATGCGGCAATGCGGTCCCCACACCTCACTGGCTGTTGAATTCCGAGTTCTTTGCCAGGCAGCAGCAAAAATTGCTGCAGATTCTGGATCGTAAAGGATGTCCGTGATGCCAGTGGAATCATTGGGTAACAGGACTTGGTCCCACGTGTTACCAGAGTCGGAACTCCTAAACAGCCCGCGGTAGTCGCCGGTAGTCGCCGGGTTGCCCATGGCACCTGCCAACAAAATGGGAGTTTCAACGGCTCCTCCAGAAGGCACAAAGAGTAGCTTACTGATCACTCCCATGGAATCCAATCCCATGTTTTGCCATGTTTCACCTCCGTCCAACGAGCGATAAACGCCATTTCCCATGCGAGGAAAGCTGCTGATTTGAGGGTCTCCAGTCGCTAAAAATATCCGGTCAGGATTGCCAGGATAAAACGCCAGGTCACCCATGGCCATCGCCGGAAAATCTTCCGTAAGCGGTTCCCAAGATCCATTTTCACCGCCCGAAATCCCAACGCCTTTCCACAACCCGCCGCTGCTGCTGCCCGCGAACAAAATGGTGGGATCAGTCGGGTGCTGTCGCAAGAAATTGAACCGCCCACCGATGTTGGTGGGGCCTTCTAAACGCCATTCGCCTTGGATGGTTCGGGTGTTTGTTGCGACGTTCTGCAATGATTTCCAACGGTCAACGGCATCCAAGGTTGCCCCCGCATTCCAGGCGTCCCATGTTTCATCCGGAGTGGACCATTTCCATGCCTCGGCCTCAAAGGGCTTCATTTTTTTAAAGGAATCCGTGGAGTCGGATGTTTCGGTCCCACAGCCTGCTCCGATAAGACACCCAAATACAATGAATAGAAGAGAATGGTTGTGGTAGTTCTTCATTTCTTGAATCAAAAAATCAACGAATTAAAAAGATATGTCCTTGCATGGTCTTGACCTTGTATGCGTCATCGCGCAAAACCGCTTCATAGTGGTAGACGCCATCGGCAGCAAAATGTGCTCCTTTTGAAACATTACCAGTCCAGTATTCCTCAGGGTTTTCCGTGGTGAATACGAGTGCCCCCCAGCGGTCAAAGATGCGCAACTCAAAGCGCGTCACTGCGCCTGTCACGTACATGCGCCATGCATCATTGTGGCCGTCATAGTCCGGAGTAAATGCTGATGGGGCATAGGCGTTGAGGCCTTCAGTCATTTGAATGGCTTCACAGGTGAGGGAGGAACACCCTACCTCATCCGTTACCTCTAGGCAGATATTAAAGGCATCCTCGCCCAACGCAGATATCGCCCATACTTGGTAAGGCCCTTGGTAGGTCATGCCATCGTTTATTTCCCATAGATAATCATTCGATGCAATGGAATCCATAGCCCAGACTTCCATGACCGGATCAAAAATGGTCGGTTGTGCAGGTGACAATGCAAAATCGGAAGAAGGTGGTGCACTCAAGCAGAGCAATTCCGATGCCGAGGTACTGTTGGTACAGCCCGCTCCGCTCGTGACGGTATGCATGAGGCTATAGCATCCGGGATCTTCTAAAACGAAGGTGTTTTCATCACATGGCAAGGATGCTCCAATGCCATTTTGGTCATACGTCCAAGTACAATTGATGATGGATGGGTCATCAGGTGCTGTGCACTCCACCATTGCAGGAGCACAGCCTTCCAGTGGCGCAAACGTAAACCCTGGATCGGGGAGTTCCAGTACGGCAATGACCATGTCCGTGCTTGTTCCACATGCACCGGGAATGACGTAGGTCACTGTGTGCTGGCCAACGCCCGCATCCGACGGCAAGAATTGTCCATTGTCCGAGATGCAGGTAGCACACGTAGCGGTCCATTCCCCCCCGGGTTCATCTGCACTCACTGCAATGACACCATCGTTCAAACAAGCTTGGTTAGCTAGTGAAAACGCACTACTTGTATTCGATGTAACAGTGAAAGCGCCGTTGCTTGTCGAGGGGCAATCGCCCGATAAGGTGTAAGTCAATTCCCATGTACCGATGCCTGCCTCTGCCGTGTTGAATGCCCCTGCTGGATTGCAGCATCCTGTGCAATCTGCTGACCAGGTCCCGCCTGGTGTGGCGCCGGACAATTGCACAGTCCCTGCGCCTTCGCAATCAGTCCAATCCAGGATACTGGAATCCGGAACCGTTCCAATTTCGACTGTTACGGAGGTTGTTTGACCGCACGGGTTATTGGAAATGTAGGTGATGTCGATGAATCCTGGGTCGGCAGCGGCGGGCGTAATTACACCAGTGTTTGAAAGACAATTCAAACATGTAGCTGACCATGAACCGCTGTAAGAATCGTCTGTCGTGACGGCAACCGTCGGTGCATCGTTGCACAGGAAGTCCGGAACATCCAATGTAACTGAGGCCGTTGAGCTCAACTCAACTTGCACAGAGGCCGTCAAGATTGGACATCCGTTGCTTGTGCCGCCCAAGGTATACACTCCGGCATCTTCGGGATCAGTCGAAGCAATGAAGAATTCTTCCGTCTCAATCGCGCTTCCGTTTGGAGACGTCCATTCCCAAATGGCATTCGGAATGGTTCCGCTCGGCGAAAGGGTCAAACTGCTGCCTTCGCAAATTTCGATGGGATTTTCATCGAGTGGGGCTTGTTCCGTTCCATAAACTACCAGGTCGAATTCGGCAGATTCAGAGGTGCACGATTCGGTCACGATGGTCAGTGAATATGCTCCCGCATCACTGGGTGTCGCATTTTCAAAAGTATTCGTGCTATCTGTACTGAGAAGATTTCCGTCGCCATCACTCCATGTCCATTCATCTGCGGCTGTCAAAGCCGTAAATGACCAATCATCGCCTTCACACAAAGCCTCTGGGATCAATAAATCAGGAACGGGCGGTTGAGGTGCTACGAACAACTCCAACGTATCGGGTAAAATCTCACAATCGCCGGCCATGCCCGATACGATATAAAGCCCTGCATCTTCCACCGTCAACGGGCCAATATTGATTTGATCTCCGCTGGCTGTGAAATCATTCGGGCCGGTCCAATCGTAGGTCGCGTCGAGGATTGCATTGGCCGATAACTCGACGACTTCACCAGCACACAGCTCATTATCTGCAGTAAAAGTGCTGTGTTGGTAATTCGCAAAGTCGCTGAAATACCCGTAACGCGTTCCAGAGGTAGCTCCGCCGTTGATGATTCCGAGGTGGAATTTTGCAGCACCGTTAACAAGCCTGGAGGGACCACCAGTGGGAATAAAGCCCGACCCGGTGATGTTGGCGTACATCCATTCACCCCCTGTTCCTGGAACAGCAGAAAAGTTGACCGCTGTTACATTTCCTGTGGCCCCATTGAAGGTGAAATCTCCTTCAGCACCAGCGGGAACCAAAATTTTCATTCCGATAAAGTCGTTGCTGGAACGCACAAAGGCCACTTCATTGGACCCGGTGCAGCTAATCGGTGGCAAAATGGCTCCACCCACTTCGCATCCAAACCCTGTCATATGGAGCGCCACAACTGGAGCGCTCGTTTCGTAGTAAGACGCTGGATTGGTTAACGTGTGGGTGTATGTTTCACCTTCCGACAGGGTCCAAACAAAATTGCCGTCTATGGATAATGATGTGTTTTCTTCTGTACCGAGGATGAACACTTTGTCCGGACCGTTCAGGTTTCCTTTGACAGCAATGTGCTCTGTGCCGGCAGTAGACAAGGGGATGGCTTGATCACCGATGATGTCTTGGCAATTTCCAGGGGTATAAAATTCACCGAGCAAGGAATCATCGCTAACGGTCACGGCGATGGGTTGATTGCTTGTGATGTATGTTCCGCTTGGATGTTGCGAAGCCGCAGCACCTTCGGCTCGGAGGGCATAGGTTTCTCCTTCGTCCAATTGAATTGTAAAGGCTACACCAGCGGCATATCCACCGGCAAGGTTGACGCTTGGAGTTACGGTAATTTCGGTGTTGTCGGATGTGGCGACAATGTCAATTCCTGCTTTGGATTGAGGGTAGAAATTGGATAAATACGTTTGGAAAGGAGTGTAGAATTCGGTCCCTAACGCGGAGCTCCCCTTGAGGGTAAAAATATCGGGGTTCAAGTTGTTGTTGACTTCATAGTATGCCGTGATGGGAACGTCGGATTCGATGAGTAATCCTTGAGGCAAGGCGGTGTTGAATGGCGTGTTCTCAATGTCATTGATCCATGGAGTCAAGTTGAGCGTTTGGGTTCCGAATGCGGGAATGCTCAGATTTTGGATCGGAAACATGCCATTCGCGGGTTGGCTAACGGTTACGTTTGCGGCCTCTGCCAACGTGGAAAACCTAAGTAAAATGGGTTGATCTCCGTGGTTTGCCCAGACCTCTGGAGCTGCAAACCAAAATTCTGTATCCAGCTGGGCAGTGCCTGTTCGGAACATGCATATGCCCAAAAGGAGCAGGATCAATGGTCGAAACAAAAAGCGGAGTCGCATGAAGCAGAAATGGAATCGATGAGTTTACTCGCCTGCGTCATTTCGCAGAAACCAATGGGATTCAAAAATATGAGGAATACTGATACAACCGATTAACATGAAAAACGCTCCGGAAGTTGCTTGGAGATCAGAATTTACCCCAAAAGTCAAAAACCAGACTCCAAGTGCAATTAATGACCAGGCGCCGAGTGAGAATGGAAGTGCTTTCAGCCACAATTCTGTCGAACGCATGTGGGTTTCATTTTGAAGATGCCACCAGCCGGCAAAACTATGTTGACCAACAAAGTACATTCCAAAGGCCAAGAGCAAGGGGATCCAAGGCGTGAATGCCAGCATGCCCAACGTCCACAACCAATGAGCATTGCGCAGGTAGATTGCTCGTGCGGCAGCGGCAAACCAACCGATGACGGCAATCCATTGAAGCGACGGAGCAACAGCAGTGATTTTTTGTTGAAGCGCCTGTTCAATGCCCATGTGTCCTACAATCTGCATGACCTCGTCCGTGTGCCAAACCAAGACCATTGCGAGGGCGAGCGTGCCCCACATCCAGCCGCCCTGACGAAGGCCCCACATGGAGATGTCAGCCTGACCAAAGTGCCAAGCACTTAAGGCCAAAAACAAAGCCAGTCCCATCACAGGAAATGCCATCCAAAATCCGAAAACGAACGCAATGGCCAGCAGGTACGCGATGATATACTGCAGAGTCGATAGCCCGTTCACTTTTCGTTGTTGGTAGGTCCAGACATCCAATGCCCCGTGTGGGATGCCGATGACCACGAGTCCTGCAAGGAGGAGTCCGCTCAGGACGAAATCTGCTTCAACCTGAGTCCCGGGAAAGAAAAAATTCAGTGTCACATAAGCCGCAGCAACGGCAAAAACCAAAGGCGGTCGAATGGTTTCAGTCATCGGACCAAGGTCAAACTTCCGACCAACTCTATAACGCCGGGCTCGGTGTAGGTTGTGGTACCGTTCTCATCGGTAATGGTGAGGTCGCCTGAGACCCGGTTTATGCGGACGCGGTAGTAGTAGGTGCCTTCGCTTGCTTCAGTCGCTGAAGGCTGCCAACCGGCGGAGTTACCGAAGTCGCTTGAGGTGAATATTGCTTGACCCCATCGGTTGTAAATGGTGCATGTACTGAAGGGGAAGTACGCTAGGTCGGGCAACGCGAACTGCTCATTTTGAGCATCTTGGTTGGGAGAAATCACATTCGGTACAATGAGCTCACAAAGCACCGTCTCGACTTCAAAGCTTCCGTTGGCTTCCAAATCGCACGGTGCGCCAGTAGACAAAAAGACTTCATAAAATCCATCATTGTTCGCGGCAAGACCAATGCCGTCTCCAAAATTGGTGGAAGTTCCTTCTTCGTTCGTATACGTCCAGGAGGCATTGTACAACAGGTCGTATTCAGGTAAATCGAGGGCTGGAGTGTTCAATGGGCAATGCTCGACGAGAATCGTATTAAAAGATTGTAACACGACATCAGGCAAGGGGGCAACGTCCAGGGTTCCATATGCGACAGGTGAAGTACATCCCGACTCCGTGACGTACGCTTCGAAGATTCCACCCCCGGCGACAGGAACTTCCGGAAGGGTCCAATTCGTTCCAGTGAAGAACCCCCAAAATGGATGGTACCACTCGATGGAGCCTGTTCCGTTGGTTGTGCCGATTAATTGCCAATCGGACCCCTCACAGATCTCTGTGAACCCCGAAATTTCGGGCGCCTCGGGTGTAGGGTAGACGTCCAGCCAAACAGAATCGGGATTCATTGGGCAAGAGCCAACCGCTCCCGATGCGATGTACCAGCCACTTTCGTCTGGTTGTGCAGAGGTGAGGGTGATATCCGCTGCATTGGAATCAAAGCTTCCGGGCCCATTCCATTCCCAGACCGTCCCGGCTGGACCCTCGCCAAATAACGCCCAGTCATCATTTTGGCATATTTGGTCGGATTCAATCGGTTGGTTTGTCGCGTCGAGAATGATGAGGTTCTCGGGGGGTACTAAATCAAAGTCGAATTCTACAAGAGGAGAAAAGCACCCCTCGGAGCCGACGACCGCTGCGTATGTCTGAGCGTCCTGCCAACCGGCATCTTCAATGCTCCATGGATTGCCTGTGCCCAGTGTATCACCAAGGGCATTCAACCACCATACCGTCGACTCGCCAGGGGCGTCAAAGTCGACCGTGAATATGGCTTCATTTCCGAGGCACACCGATGGCGCATCGATGCCGTTGATTTCTGGGTTGGCTGCGATCACGACCCATGTTGAATCCGCAATCAGCGGACAGCCCTCTGCTTGTCCTGTAATGGTATACCATCCCGCATCATCGGCTTGGGCATTGTTGATTTGCACTCCGAATTGATTGCTTAAAACCTGGCCGTTTGGTCCCGTCCATTCATAAGAGGCATTGCTGATTTCATCCGCAGTAAGCGTGAAATTTTCGGTTGCACAGAACGTGCCGGATGCGGGGTCGATGTCGAGCGATTGTTCCGGCGTGATATCGAGGTTCCAAAGCGTAGGGTCAGATAAGCAACCGTGGTCATTGATGACAAGAGTATAGAGGCCATCGTGATCCAGCGTAGCATCGGACTCCGCAATGGATGGTCCGCTTGGATAAAACCCATCCGGGCCTGCCCATTGGTATTGGACAGCGCCCAATGTATCCGTCGAGAGTGCGAACGGTGTTCCTTCGCAAACCACAGAATCACCTGAAATAACGGGCGGATCGGGGAAGGGGTAAACCAAGAGATTTAAGGTGTCATTCTCGATGGGGCATGCACCTACAAACCCCGAAACAACGTATTCGCCCTCGTCGCCCTCGGTGACATCCCCAAAGGAGAGGGGGTTCCCTTGTCCAGAAAAACCGTTGGGGCCGGTCCAGTCGTAGGTGGCCCCGATAAGGGTGTTGGCTTCCAATTCCAATGCATCGCCCTCGCACAAGCTGTTGTCGTCAACTTGCACAACATACGATTCAGCCGCATAGTTGCTGAAATAGCCGTAGCGAGTGCCTGAGCTTGCCCCTCCGTTGATGATGCCTAAGTGGAATTGCGCTGTCGAATTAGAAACACGGGAAGACGAGAGAACAGGCACAAAAGAGGAGGCGGTGATGTTCGCGTATTTCCAATCGCCATTCGTGCCGGGGACGTTGTAAAATTGACTTGCTTGAATGAGGTTGTCATTTCCATTGAATTCAAAGTCGTCCTCGCCTCCGGCGGGAACGAGAATTTTGAGTCCCATGAATTCGTTGGTCGATCGGACAAAGGCCACTTCTTGTGATCCCGTGCACACGAGAGGTGGGAGTAAAGCGCCGCCAACTTCACATCCAAAGCCGGTAAGATGCAATGCGTAAACCGGATTGCTTGCTTCATAAAATGCTGAGTTGGCATTCAGCGTATGCACATAAATCGATGTGAGACCGGTCAGCGTGTAGGCCAGGTTGCCGTTCACAGAAATGGTCGTATTCGGAACGGTCGGTATGAAGAACACTTTGTCCGGACCGTTGAGATTTCCCTTGATGGCAATGTACTCTTTGCCTACAATTTCAGTTGGGACGATTTGGTCGCCAAATAAATCGGCACAACCACCGTAGGGGGTGCCTTGGAGGGAATCATCACTGATGGTGATGGCAATGGGTTTGTCTGAATTGACGACACTGCCGAAGGGATGTTGTCCTGCCGTTGTAGAGGTCGCTCGCCCACTCCAGGTTTCCCCTGCGTCGAGGGTGATGGTGAACGTGATGTTTTGGGCGTGCCCGACAATGGGTTTCCGAGGCGTGATTTCGATTGTGGTATTGTCCTCGGTGGCCACGATGTCGAATCCCGCAGTTGACTGTGTATATCCGTTATTCAAGTAATTCTGAAAAGGCAAATAGAACGATGTCCCCAGCGCATTGTTTCCCTTAAGCGCATATATATCGGGATTCAGATTGTTTGACGGATTTACTTCGTAGTATGCCTGAATCAGGGAAGTCGATGTGATTTTAATCCCCTTGTTAAGCACCGTGTTGGCCGGCTTGTTTTCTACCTGGACTAACCAAGGGGCCAAATTCAAGGAAGACACGCTGTTCGCAGGAATAGAGAGTGTTTGGGTGGGAAATGCTGGGTTGGCAGGTTGTTCGACCGTGACAATGGCCGACTCATCAAATGTTGCAAAGCGCAACAGAGTCGGGCTGTCGCCGTGATTGGCCCAAACCTCAGGAGCTACGAACCAAAACTCCGTGTCAATCTGAGCTTTCACCTCATGAACGGAAGCGATGGACGAAAGGCAACAGCCGATTGCCAGAGCCCATAGTTGATGTTTGGTGACGTTCATTGGATGATAATGACGGGTCAAGGTAGGGATTTGGTTCGAACAATCGAGATTCAAGGGGCAGTGAACCAGGTGGTTTGAGCATCGATTTTAATGGAATCTACCACCGATGGGTCAAGAAGTGTTGAAGTGTCTCCGAATTGATCAAATTCTCCTGAGGCAATTTTTCGCAGAATCCTTCGCATGATTTTACCTGATCGGGTTTTGGGTAAACCTTGGACAAATTGAACGCGTGCTGGTTTAGCAATTTTCCCGATTCCTTTTTCAACGGCTTCGAGCACATCGCCAATAGCAACTTGCTTTTGAGCTTCATCCAATGCACTCTCTGAAATGACAAAAGCATGGATGGCTTGCCCTTTAATCGGATGGTCGAAACCAACAACAGCAGATTCCACTGCTATGGAGGCTTCGTTGATGGCCGATTCGATTTCTGCCGTTCCGAACCGATGCCCAGACACGTTGATGACATCATCGACCCGTCCAATGACTCGAATGAGCCCATCCGCATCTCGGCGAGCTCCGTCGCCGGTAAAATAATAGCCCGGATATGGCCTGAAATACGTGTTCAAGCAACGTTCGTGGTCGCCATAAGTCGTGCGAATGATGCTCGGCCAAGGTGCGCTTATGCAGAGCAACCCTTCCACGTCATCTCCCTGTAATTCTGTCCCATCAGGGTTCAATAAAACGGGGTCGATTCCTGGGAGTGGCAATCCTGCATGGGCAGGTTTTTGGGGGCTAAGTGAACCGAGACCGCTCAGCATGATTCCACCGGTTTCAGTTTGCCACCACGTATCGACAATGGGACACTTTTGCTGCCCAACGATATCGTGGTACCAATGCCAAGCTTCCTCATTGATGGGTTCTCCGACTGTTCCGAGGACCTTGAGCGTTGACAAGTCATGCGCTTGAACGGGAGCCTCACCATGGCACATGAGCGCTCGTATGGCCGTAGGAGCCGTGTAAAATTGATTGACTTTATGTTTAGCGCAGATGGCCCAAAACCTATCCGGTCCAGGATAGGTGGGTATGCCTTCGAACATCATCGTCGTGGCTCCATTTAAGAGCGGTCCATAAATGATGTAAGAGTGTCCGGTGATCCATCCGATGTCAGCCGTGCACCAATAAACATCACCCCGCTCATATTGAAACACATTGGCAAACGAGTACGCGGTGTATACCATGTATCCACCATGGGTGTGGACGACCCCCTTGGGTTTTCCTGTCGATCCGGAAGTGTACAAAATGAACAATGGATCTTCTGCGTCCATCGGTTCAGCAGGACAGGGCAATCCTGTGCCGCGATTTAAGAATTCACTGAACCACACGTCTCGAGTCACCTGCATAGCGCAAGATGAATCGGTCACCCGCTGCACGATCACCAATTGGACAGTAGGACAGTGCTCAAGCGCTTCGTCAACGGTTGATTTTAGAGGCACGATCTTGGGGCCCCGTCTCCCTTCGTTGGCAGTGATGACGACTGTTGCTCCAGCATCTTGAATGCGGTCGGCAAGCGCCTGCGCGCTGAATCCAGCAAATACAACGCTGTGAATCGCACCGATTCTGGCGCACGCCAAAACCGAGACAGCCAACTCGGGCGTCATGGGCATATACAAGATTACACGGTCCCCTTTTTGAACCCCAGATGCACGCAAGGCTGCCCCCATATCGCACACCCTTTCGTACAGTTCCTTGTACGAAAGAGTTTGCCCAAGGTGATTCGGGTCATTGGGCTCCCAGATGATGGCCGATTGATTTCCGCGTTCGATCGCATGACGGTCCAATGCGTTGACGGTAATGTTCAGCCGTCCGCCAACAAACCATTTGAGATCTCCGCCTTGAAGCGAACCGGATCGGGTCTGATGGTGGGGTTTGATCCATTGGAATTGGCTGGCAATTCCATCCCAGAACCCATCAGGATCGTTTTTTGCTGTCCGTTGCGCCTCCTGATATTCCTTAAAAGACTGTAAACGCAAGCTCATGGGAAGTGGCTAAGATTTTGTAAGCGAGTTGCAGCAAATTAAGAAATACCGTCGAAATACCGCAGAAAGTGAAACGATTTGCGCGACGGACGCGTAAAGAGTGGAAACAATTACAAAAATGGCGTACTACTGGAACCCCAATGCAATGGCTGACTTTGATGCTGAATCTTTGGTGTTACGCATACCAAGTTCAGGCCTATTTGCCAGGGTGGAAGGTCCGATTGTAGAATTGTTAAGTCAATTGCCATTCGACGATGTGGAGGATGCCGTTACGCTATGGGAAAACAGATGTGCGAGAGGAGAACTGTCTGTGAAAAATGCCAGCGTAATTTGGCACGAACTCTGTGATATGGGTGCAATCTATGAAGCTGATTTTACCGAGTCGGTCAATGCCAATAATGCAGATCAATGGATCCGATTGGATCCACGTTCGGTGCATTCGCATTTGCATCGATTCATGGATGCACAAGATTTCATGGCAGACGATGATGCGGTTTCGCTGGGTGCCTAATTCGAACGTTAGTGGATAAGCAAGCCTGGTGCGGGTGATGCCTTGCTGGATTCGCTGTTATATTTGCATGCAATCCAATGACCATGCCCCATTTCAGACTTTTCTCATATCAAACCTCATGTCCTGTTTTGGGACTTTTGATGCTCCTCATTGCGTTGGTTTCTTGTGAAGGAAATACGCGCTTGGAATGGAGCTTAGAGAACCAATCTAGCTCTGAATTGACGGTCGTTCACAAATCATGGGACTATGCTGGTTTGCCGCCGGAGACAAGGCTTGTCCCCGCCGGAACGACGATGCTCCTAGGTGCCAATGACGTCTTAGGTGGCCAACCCAATGCGTGGGCACCAGCAAGTTTCATTGACACCTTATTTATCTACGATGATTCTGGTGCGTTGAGTTCGAAAAACTGGATGGAAACCGACGCCTGGGTCATCAGAACGGAAGAACTCAACAAAGTGCCAGCCAATTGGCTTCATCGTTACACCTTAACCGTCGACGACGGCGATTTTTAACGCCACTTTAAGTGCTTGATTGAACGCCCTTCGGATTGAATTTCTTTGAGCGAGTCTACACCGATTTGGATGTGCTCATCCACGAACTCTGTGGTCACCTTAGCATCGCTGGAATCGGTTTTGACCCCCGATGGTGTCATCGGTTCGTCACTGACGAGCAGGAGCGCACCGACTGATAAGCGATTCGCAAATCCCACGGAAAACAAAGTGGCCGTTTCCATGTCAATTGCTTGAGCTCGCGTACTTCTTAAATAGGCTTTGAAAGTGTCGTCATGCTCCCACACGCGTCGGTTTGTGGTATATACAGATCCGGTATAATAATCCCGGTTGTAATCTCGGACGGTGGAAGAGATGGCACGCTGCAGCGCAAAACTTGGCAATGCAGGGACTTCGGGCGGGAAATAATCATTGGATGTTCCTTCTCCGCGGATACCAGCCAATGGAAGAATCAAATCTCCGATTCGGTTCTTCTCTTTCAGTGCTCCACATTTCCCCAAAAACAAAATGGCTCGAGGTTGAATGGCGGAAAGTAAATCCATGACCGTTGCAGCGTTTGCGCTTCCCATGCCGAAGTTGATCATGGTCGTGTCTCCAGCAGTGGCACAGGGCATTGCCTTATCCCGTCCCACGATGTCACAGGCATTCCACTCCGCAAACTTTTCGAGGTAATTGCTGAAATTCGTCAAGAGGATGTGGCTTCCAAATTCATTGAGCGCCATGCCGGTGTAACGGGGAAGCCAGTTGGATACAATGTCTTGCTTATTTCGCATGCTTGCAAGGTACATCAGCAACCTTCCACGAAAAATTGCGTACTTATGCATATATGATTCGCTCCATTACCCGAGAATTCAGTTTGGAAGAATGGTCCTTCGAGGGACTTTCGCCAAGCGACCAGGCCTTGCTTCAAGCTGCGCATGACGCCAGCAAAAATGCGTATGCGCCTTATTCGTCGTTTCATGTTGGAGCTGCAGTTCGTCTAGAATCAGGCGAAATTATGAGCGGGAGCAATCAAGAAAACATGGCGTACCCAAGCGGTTTGTGCGCAGAGCGTGTGGTGTTTTTCAGTGCGGGTGCCCAACGACCCAAGGAGCGCATCTTGGAAGTTGCGGTGGTAACCAATTCCGATATGCCTGTATTGAATTTTTCGCCCTGCGGCGGTTGTCGTCAAGTCATGCTGGAAACCGAGATGAGGCAAGAGGAGAGCATTCGAATGCTCATGCAAACGGGTTCTAGCAATGTGCTTGTTTCTCCGAATCTCCGCCAGTTTATGCCCTTGACATTTCAGTTGCCTCGCTGAGCGCAACCAATTCGTGTGGTTTTCGTAAAACCGGACCATGTCCGGAGCCTTCTTTCTACCTGCTATTCCTCGTGTTACTCACCTTCTTTTATGTGGGGCACTCGTCTGTGGGTTCAACGCGGTAACGATGCAAGCACAAACCGTGCATCACGAAGCGTTTGCTCAGTTCGGGATGGGGGTGGCTGTCAACCCCATGTACCGGGCAGCTGAGCGTGATTTGAGTGCCGGTCCGACTTCTTTTGAATGCCGCCATGTGACTCTTGCAGGTGATTGGGAAAACAGCTCCACAAGCTTCAGTTGGCGAGGCACTGCGGAGACCGAGTCTTTTTCACAAGCTGAAATCAAAGGACGCCACTTGGTCATTGCTGATTTTTTGTTTCAGCGGCAACTGAATGGTTCAGTGGTTACAGGCTTGAAAGGTTCGTTTAGGAACGGCAACAAACTGGAACAAGATGTGCGAGGAAGAGAAGATTGGAAGCTATTTCTGCAATCCGAGTGGGCAGGTCATTGGTGGTTGCAACTGGAAGATCGCCACAAAAAAGCTAAAATATTTGTTCGTCAAGGGACCTTGGATTACGCTTCGACGCTCGGATACAGTCGCAATGAATTTGCGATGGGCTCAGAGTTACGATGGTCATTATTCAAACGAAAACGCGGTCAATTTCGTCTTCACAAAATAGGCCAATCGCGCACACAGCCTGCGGGTAAACTTGTGTTCAAAGCCGCTTACCGACAATGGAACTTTCGAGACTGGCGAGGCGGTGATGCTGCCCACCTTTCTCCAAACTTCATGCGGACGAATTCGGTTTCTTTGGAGGATGGATTCACAGCTTCTCCGCGCCATTGGTTGATTGCATATGGCAGTTTAGGCTATGACTTTCCGGTTTGGAATGGTGTAAAAAGCGGCTTGAGTTTGTTGTGGATGAAGCGTGATGATGTTGCCCGGTTGGAATTCGATTCACAGCAGAAACAAGCTGGCTTTTGGTTAAGGACTGAACAACCGCGTTGGAATGCGTGTATCTCCGGAACGATGATGGATGAGGTTTGGGTTGAGCAGCATGCATTCACTCAGGCTGGATGGGACGGGTATTCGTTTAGAACGTTCCGGTTGGATGGCAGAGCGGAGTTGAAGCTCAATACAGATTGGCGACTATTTGCTGCCATGTCATGGCGTGAATTTGATTCAGATGCACTGCCAGTTGGGTGGCGACAACGAAGCGATTGGACGTCTGGTTCAGTGAGAATTGGGTGTTCGTGGAGCCGCTCCAATGCTTCACTTTGGAGCCGCAAGCATGTCAGGTACTTGCAAATATGCCCACAGTATATTGAGTCTTACAATTAGATTGTAGATTCGCTCTCATGACAGTGATGATGAGTCTTGTGGGAATGGTCGTGTTATTGGCGATCGCTTTTTTCGCTTCCAACAACCGAAAGGCAATCCAGCTTAGGACCGTTCTCGGTGCATTCGTGATTCAATTGTTTTTTGGTGCGATCGTATTGTACACGCCATTCGGAAAGTCAGCCTTGCTTGGAGTCTCAAGGGGTGTTCAGCGGGTCATTGATTATGGAAACGATGGCATCTCATTCATTTTTGGAGGGTTGAATTCAGATCAAATGTTCGAGCTCTTTGGCGGATCGGGCTTTGTTTTTGCTATCCGGGTTTTACCGGTTATCATCTTCTTTTCATCCTTGATTGCCGTTTTGTACCACATTGGATTGATGCAATTGGTCATCAACACCTTGGGCGGAGCTCTGCGGAAAATTCTGGGAACGTCACGGGCGGAATCGCTTTCAGCGACGGCCAATATTTTTGTCGGTCAGACCGAGGCGCCTTTGGTCGTCCGACCTTTCATTAAGAACATGACCTCTTCAGAGCTATTTGCCGTAATGGTGGGTGGTTTGGCTTCCGTAGCCGGTTCTGTTCTGGCAGGGTATGCATCCCTCGGTGTGCCGTTGGAGTACCTGATCGCCGCATCTTTCATGGCTGCGCCAGGCGGATTGTTGTTTGCAAAGATGATTTACCCAGAAACAGAGGAACCCCGGGAAAAACTGAGTTCCTCGGATATGGAAGAATCGCTCGAGGGCCAATCGGTTAACGTCATCGATGCTGCCGCCAACGGGGCTGCTTCAGGTTTAAAGCTTGCAATGAATGTCGGTGCGATGTTGTTGGCTTTTGTAGGATTGATTGCTCTCGTTAATGGATTATTTAGCGGGGTAGGAGGTTGGTTTGATCACCCTGAACTCACTTTGGAGTTGCTGCTGGGTTACGTGTTTGCTCCGCTCGCATTTTTGATTGGCGTGCCTTGGGGAGAAGCCATTGTTGCCGGTTCCTTCATTGGCCAAAAACTGGTAGTAAATGAATTTGTCGCGTACCTGAATTTCGCTCCTTATCTCGCAGAAGGGGCTGAGGTTGTTTTGTCAGAAAAGACCAAAGCGATCATTTCATTTGCTCTTTGCGGTTTTGCAAACCTTTCATCCATAGCCATTTTACTCGGTGGTCTCGGCTCCTTGGCCCCATCTCGCCGGCCAGAAATTGCCAAGTTTGGTTTGAAGGCTGTCTTGGCTGCTACGCTTTCGAATCTCATGTCAGCGACGATTGCGGGTCTCTTTTTATCCCTTTAGTGATGGGCGTCGATGAATCCCTCATTCCCGAGATTATCCGAAAGAAGCGAGACGGCTTAGCGCTCTCTTCTGCGGAAATCAAACGTTTTGTTCAAGGCGTGACTGCCAACGAAGTAACCGATGCCCAGATTGCCGCGTTTTCAATGGCGTCTATTTTTCAGGATCTCGACCGTCGAGAAAGAACAGATCTGACGCTTGCCATGCGCGATTCTGGTGCTGTTTTAAGTTGGGCGTCCTTCCACCTGAACGGCCCCGTTCTTGACAAGCATTCGACGGGTGGCGTTGGCGATACCGTTTCTTTTATTCTGGCTCCTATCTTGGCTGCTTGTGGCGGTTATGTTCCGATGATTGCTGGTCGTGGATTGGCCCATACGGGCGGGACGATAGATAAATTAGAAGCGATTCCAGGCTATAACACGTCGCCAACTGTCCACCATTTTCAAAAGACGGTGCGAGAAGTGGGATTCGCGATTGCCGGTCAGACGGCTGATTTTGCCCCTGCAGATCGCAGAATGTATGCAACCCGCGATGTTACCGCGACGGTGGAGCAGTATGGGTTGATTACGGCGAGTATTTTATCGAAAAAACTAGCGGCGGGTCTCGACACGCTCGTGATGGACATTAAGGTAGGCAGCGGGGCGTTCATGACGGATGTTTCGGTTGCTCGGGAATTGGCGGAAAGTTTGTGTTCCGTAGGAACAAGGGCGGGCATGCCGACTCAAGCCTTGCTCACGGATATGAATCAGCCCCTGGCGAATTCTGCTGGAAACGCCCTCGAAGTCTTGGAGGCCATTCAACTTCTGACGGGCGAAGTCACTTCGGGTCGGCTGTGGGATGTGACAGTGGCATTGGCGATGCAAAACTTGTGTTTATCTGGCTTGGCTGCAGATGAACAGGCTGCGCGTATTCAAGTGCATCAAGCCCTTGCTTCGGGCCGTGCTGCGGCTTTATTCGAACGGTCGGTGCATGCGATGGGCGGGCCTGTCGATGTGTTGTCGAAACCTTCTTACTTCGAGTCCGCTGCAGTCATTCGGCCAGTAATGGCGCCTGATGGGCAATTGGAAAAATGGATAACTGGAGTTGATACCCGGGCTCTGGGATTGGCGGTAGTTGGGCTAGGAGGCGGACGCACCAAAGCCGGTCAAGCGATTGATCACGCAGTGGGATGTCAAGGATGGTTGCGGCCAGGTGAACGCGTAACTAAAGATCGACCATTGGCGTGGATTCACGCTCAGAACGAAGACGCATTTCAAGCAGCATCGGTTCGGATTCAAAGTGCGTTTTGCTTTGATGATGAAGCGCAACAGGATGTGGATTTAGTTGTCATTGAGACACATACGGCCTAAGTTTTTCAGTTTAATTTTACCACATGGTTAAAGTGAAGGTGTTTGATTCATCGGCGGCGCGTTCGTCCAAGAGGGCGTTAGAACCTGCTCCAGAAGTGGATGCGAAAGCCTTTTATGAAGTTGTGGAATCCAGACGAAGTACGCGCATTTATGCAGACGTCTCTGTGCCTGAAGATGTGGTTCGTCGTGCGATGGATGCAGCACTCAAGTCACCCAACTCCTCCAACTTGCAGGCATGGGAAATTCACTGGGTTCGTTCTCCCGAAAAAAAGCAGCGATTGGCGGAATATTGTTTGAGTCAGCCTGCAGCCACTACCGCTCAGGAGTTGCTTGTTTTTGTGGCGCGACCTGACTTATGGCGTCGAAATAACAACCGCATGATAGCTCATCTCCGCTCGTTGCCAGGGACACCGGAGAAGGCTTTTCAGTATTTTGAAAAGATCACGAAAATTGTATACAATCAAGGACCATTTGGAATCTTCAGACCATTCAAATGGATTTGGTTTTCGATTCGAGGCTTAAGTAAACCCACACCAAGGGAACCCATTGGTTTGGGGCATATGGACATTTGGGCGCATAAAACAACCGCTCTTGCTTGTCAGACTTTTATGCTGGCAGCCCGAGCAGAGGGATTTGATTCGTGTCCCATGGAAGGACTGGATTCAAAGCGCGTCAAACGTCTGTTGGGATTGCCAAAGCGTGCGGGCATTACAATGGCGATTTCCATGGGCAAGCGTGCCGAGGGTGGGATTTTTGGACCAAGGTTCAGGTTTCCTGCGGATGATTTTATTCACGAACACTGATTTGAACAATGGATTGGATCTTGAGTCTTTTTGTTTTGGTGGCGTTAGAGGCTGTTCTGGGCATCGATAACCTGCTGTATATCGCGATTGAATCATCCCGTGTGAAACTTGCCGACCGACGTCGCGTGCAGCGCGTGGGCATCATTGGCGCGGTTGTGATGCGCATTATTTTATTGCTGCTGCTGGTTCAACTTATTGCGGTGTTACAAGCGCCCTTTTTCTCGTTCAATTGGGAAGGAGTCATTTCGGGAGAATTCAGTGGACACAGCGTCATAGCGATGGTCGGTGGTGCATTCCTGACATATACCGCGGTCAAAGAGGTTTGGCACATGCTTGCTGGAGATTTGCATTTGGATGATTCGCTCGAGGTTTCTAAGTCGCCAAGATCCGCTATATCAGCGATCATCCTTATGAACCTTGTTTTTTCATTTGACAGTGTCCTGACCGCTGTGGCGCTGACAGACTCCATGTCAGTGATGGTCATCAGTATTTTGATAAGCGGGGCAATTATGCTCGCATTAGCGGACCGAGTCTCGGAGTTTTTGAAAAAGAACCGTGCTTATGAAGTACTCGGTTTGTTCATTCTGTTGCTGGTCGGAATCATGTTACTCACGGAAGGTGGACATTTGGCACATCTGACCTTATTTGGGGGTGAAGTCCACGCACTCAATAAGACAACGTTCTACTTTGCAGTGACCGTATTGATTTTGATTGATTTGGTGCAGTCTCGTTACCAGAAACGTCTGGATCAATCGTCCTGATTTATTTTGCCTCTTCTTCTCCTTGAGCATTGTAGCCCTGCTCATGGACATCGGTGACCGCCCGTCCTGACGGGTCCACTACATTCTTAAGACTTTCATTCCATTCTAGGGCTTTCTCTGTGCTGCAAGCGACCGATTTTCCACCGGGAACGGAGTTGGCAGCAGCGGCTGAAGGAAAGTGCTTTTCAAATATGGTGCGATAGAAGTATCCCTCTTTGGTAGCAGGAGGATTGATTGGAAAGCGCACAGATGCACGGTCCATTTCTTCATCGGTGACGTGCAGTTCTGCATGGTCTTTGAGACCATCGATCCAACCGTATCCGACACCGTCTGAAAATTGCTCCTTTTGTCTCCATAATATTTCATCGGGAATCACGCCTTCAAAAGCCTCCCGAATGATGTGTTTTTCAATGCGGCCGTTTCCACCCATCTTGGCTTCTGGATCGAGCGACATGGCATAATTCACGAAGGGTTTGTGCAAGAATGGAACGCGGGTTTCGATGCCCCAAGCCATCATGGATTTGTTGGCTCGAGAACAATCAAACTTATTCAAAGCCAATACTTTGCGTACTGTCTCTTCATGAAATTCCTTGGCATCTGGGGCCATGTGAAAATACAAATAGCCTCCAAATAATTCGTCCGCTCCTTCGCCGGATAAAACCATTTTGATGCCCATGGCTTTAATCTGTCTCGCCATGAGATACATGGGCGTGGATGCTCGGATGGTGGTGACATCATATGTTTCGATGTGTTTGATTACATCTTCTATAGCATCCAATCCCTCTTGGATGGTGAAAGCCAATGGATGATGGATGGTACCAATGTGATCGGCCACCTTTTGTGCGGCTGCTACATCGGGACTTCCCTCCAATCCAATGCTAAAGCTGTGAACTTGTGGCCACCAAGCTGCGCTGGCATCTCCTTCATCCACGCGTTTCTTCGAATAGTTTTGAGCTATAGCGGCAATGACCGAAGAGTCCAAGCCACCACTGATGAGCAGGCCGTATGGTACGTCTCCCATCAAATGACTTTTGACCGATTGTTCGAGGTGTGAGCGCAGCTCTTCTTTTCTGTAGGCTGTTTTTGGCACAGCGTCCCACTCCATCCAATTTTCAGCGTAATATTTCTTGGGCTTCGTTTCTCCAGATGTCCAGGTGTGGCCTGGAGGAAACTCAGAGACATCCTCACACAAGGATTCCAATCCTTTCATTTCCGATGCTACGAGTAATTTTCCATCGGCACTGTGGCCGTAATAAAGAGGAATAATTCCGATGGAGTCACGTCCAATTAACCAGGTTTCTTTTTGTTCGTCAAATAAGACAAAAGCGAACATGCCTTCGAGTTGATGAACCAATTGTTCGCCGTGCAATCGATAAAGAGCCAAAATCACTTCGCAATCGCTTCCTGTCTGGTAAGGAAATGACGCTGTTTGCTTGCGCAAAGCTTTGTGGTTGTAAATCTCTCCATTCACAGCGAGCGCGCTTCCTGTTTCCGAATCAATCAACGGCTGTGCACCGCTCGTAACGTCTACGATGGCTAGACGCTCATGAGCTAAAACAGCGCTCGAGTGTTGGTAAACACCAGACCAGTCTGGCCCACGGTGGCGTTGTCTTTTTGAGATTTTCAGGGCCAAAGACCGAACATCCTCATCTCCATTTGGCACATTCAAAACGGCAGTGATCGAACACATAGGTTTGTTTTTTCATTCGCATACGTCTTGATTCTGTAATAAGTTGCGGAAACCCCATGATTTATATGGAGTTCAACTTAATTTTGGATGAACCTGTAATTCATTCTCATGCAATTCTATCGAGCCCATCTCTTTGTGGCCTCTTTGGCCCTGATCACATTAAAAAGCTACGGTCAAATATCCTCGGACGAAACACCTTACATAGAACATGAGTTGCTCGTTATGATTCAACCGGAAGTTGAGGCAGAAAAGGTGCTTGCATCGCTGAAGTCTTCTGTTGATTTTGCTGTTATGGGGATTCCATCCCCCTCTACAAAGATTTATCATTTGCATGTTCCTGGAGAAAATTGGGCGGATGCATTGGCTGTATTCGGGGCTCACAGGCATGTCAAGGCCGTGCAATTAAATCACATGGTGCAGCACCGCGAAACGGTGCCGAACGACCCGAACTTTGGTCAACAATGGCACCATGTTGAATCCGGTGACCACGACATCGATTCAGACCTTGCTTGGGATGTGACTACGGGAGGGGTTGCAGGCAATGGCTCGCGCGTTGTTGTCGCCGTGCTGGAGGGCGGTGGCTCAAATTACAATCACGTTGACTTGATTGATAACCACTGGACCAATGCCCAAGAAATTCCGGATAACGGTATAGATGATGATGGAAATGGATATGTGGATGATTTCAATGGTTGGAATCCGGGTAACAATACAGACAACATTGCGGGCGGAGGTCACGGCACGTCTGTCAGCGGTATGATTGGAGCGACGGGTGACAATGGATCGGGTGGAGTAGGCGTTAACTGGGATGTTGACATCATGCAGATTGACATGGCGGGTGGTTTGTCAGAGTCCAATGTTATTGCAGCGTATGAGTATCCCAAGGTCATGCGCGATGCATTCAATTCGACTGATGGCGTATCCGGTGCTTTTGTTGTTGCGACCAACGCTTCTTGGGGCATCGATCAAGCCAATCCGGCAAATTATCCTTTGTGGTGCGCGTACTACGATGAATTGGGTGCTTCGGGCATCTTGAATTGCGGGGCGACGACGAACGCAGCCTTGAATGTTGATGCCGTCGGGGATATGCCGACGGCATGCGGATCAGATTACATGGTTTCTGTAACGGCGACCAACGACAACGACGTGAGGACCTTTAGCGGTTACGGGGTGAATACGATTGATTTGGGGGCACCCGGAGATCAAGTTTACTTGCCGAGTGGCAGCAGCAGCTATGGAAACACGAGCGGTACATCGTTTGCGAGTCCATGCGTAGCGGGGGCCATTGCGTTGGTTTACAGCGTGCCTTGTCCTGATCTAGCAGCGCTTTCCATCGCCAACCCACAAGGTGGAGCTGATCTCGTGAGAGGCTATATTTTCAATGGTGTTGATTTGGTTTCCAATTTGTTGACCGAAGTCGCCACGGGGGGCCGACTGAACGTCGCAAACTCTGTCAACCTCGCCCTTGAGGGCTGTGGTCCTGTAGAATGCTCAATTGAGTCTTTTGAGGCAGTGGCTAGCTGCGTTTACGACATGGAAGCAGATACGGTGTTGACCATCGCGACTTTGGATGCTACATTTTCTAGCTTTTTGTGTGAAGCGGATATTCTGTGCTACAAAGATTCAGCGAGCTCGGCCTGGTCATGTGAATTGACCGAAGCGATGGGAGTTGAATTGAACAATGGATCGTCAGCGATCCTTGAAGAACTTATGCCGAATACGTCGTATGAAGTATATTTCGTAGTCGACACCTTGACGAGTGATACGCTAACATTCAGCACACCGGAATGCGGTGCCTTGGTTCCGGGATGCACTGACCCCAATGCAGACAATTTTGAAGCGGATGCTACGCTGGATGATGGCAGTTGTTCTTACCCATGTACGGAGGTTGTTTTTACTGTAATGACGGATTGTTGGCCAGAGGAAGTGAGCTGGGTCATCGCCGATGCAAATGCTCAAACTTTGGTTGAAGTCAACACGGGTGACTATTCAACGGAGGACACTGAAGAGGTTTGGAGCGGATGCTTGACATATGGTTGCCACACCTTGACTGTTTCTGACTCATATGGAGATGGTATGTATGGAAGTCAATGGCCGGGATGTGAAATTGATGGAAACTATGTTTTGGAGACTCTTGACGGGGCCTTGATTGTCGCGATGGATGATCCAGATTTTGGGGACTCGGTTTCTCATGAATTCTGCCTGCCTGTTGTGCCGGGCTGTACGAACGTTGCAGCTTGCAACTTCAATGTTGAAGCCAACGCCGACGACGGATCTTGTTACAGTCCGGGTGAATCATGTGATGATGGAAACGAAGAAACCGTGCTCGATGTTTACGGAGAAGATTGCGAGTGCGCCGGCGTTCCTGCTGTTGCAGGTTGCCTGGATGAAGTGGCCTGCAACTATGAGGTGGCGGCAAATGTGGACGATGGCACGTGTTTCTATGTGGCACAAGGCAATTTGGTAGGAGCAACAACAGCCACAGACCTGACGATTGAATTCTACAGTTACGATGGAGTTGCAGAAAATGACTACGCGTGGACAGTTAACGGCGGCAGCATCATCGGCGAAGCGACAGGTACGGGGTTGCTGAGCATACAGGTATCTTGGGAGTCGACGGGCAGCGGGTTGATAACGGTCGTGGAGACCGATACGACCGGATGTTCAGGAGCCGTGGAATTGGAAGTCGACCTGCTGATCAATCATGTTCCAGAATGGGAGTTGATGGGATTCCAAGTTTATCCCAATCCTGCATCCGAATCGATCAATGTTTCCCAGGGTTCATCCAATGCACCCCTTGCCTTTTTGGAATTGGTCAGCGTAGGAGGGAAGGTAGTTGCATCTTGGCCCATGAACGGTTTCACCACCCAGTTGGAATTGAGCGGCTTTGCAGAGGGCATGTACACATTAAAGCTTCAGACAGTTGATGGTGAAGCGGTTCAAATTCCAATGCTCATTCAGCGTTGACCTCGGGTCTTGGCAGGTTTTATTCGCCTATTCGCAACCACAAGGATCCGCCATGCGGTTCAACTCCACGGGTATTGGAGTGATCCCATATGGATGCGAGTTGCGACTTAAGGTCGGGCTGTTGATCCACCCAATACGCAGGGAAGATGGTCTGGTACCTCTGTGGATTGCTCAATAACGCCATGGCTAGAACGTATTGTTCTGAATAGGCCCTGTCGCACATTTCTTGTGGGTAATCCCAAGGCAAATAGATGTCATGAATTTGCACGATAACACCTGGCTTTAGTGCAGGGAGCCATTCAGTGAAGAAAACCGTTGCATCTGAATTAGGCAAAACGCGGTGGCTGTTATCAATAAACAAAATGTCTCCTGACTCCAAAGATTCCATGTATTCGAGACCAACTTCTTGAAAAGGCAGGCGAAGGATGGTCTGAGATACTTGGTCAATCTCAGCCCTAGGAAACGGATCTATGCTAATGATTTCGGTATCCGTGGAATGTGAGTTTTTAGCTGCCGCCGCTACCAGAGTGGAATTGCCTGACCCGACTTCCATGTAACGCTTAGGCTTGTACTCCGCTATCATCATATACAGCGCGGCCATGTCCAATCCCGGCAGATAGCCGTTGTTCCAAGCCGGCTTGAGCGCGTTCGTTTCCTCGTTGCGGGGTCGAATGGCTTGAAGGTGTCTTTGGTAAATGAGAATTTTGGAAACGTGGTCTTGAATCACCTCCTTTTTTGAGGTCAATTGATGCTGGATTTGAGGGATACCCTGGTCACTTTTTGGGAGAAAGCGAGGCTTGAATTTGACGGGATAATCTAAATGCACCGTCTGCCATCGTTTCGAAAAAAACCGATACAATGATTTTAATTGACTCATTTCTGCTCTTCTCGATTCAGCGTGTCCCATTCGGCACGAAGTTGGAGTGCCTCCTTTTCAGTCCATTCTCGGGTTGTTTCCAGCAATTTTCCACCGTCACTGTTCCGCATGGTTGGTCCATAGGATACTTTGACGTCAATGTGTCGTGAACCAAAGTGCTTCCAAGCGTGGGGCACGAATTTATTTTGTCCAACCCAGGCAATGTTAGGGTCTTTGTACTCTATTGCAATGGGAGTAATGGGGAAGTCACCTTCGGCACTGATGTAAAACATCGAAGGGCGGTATTCCAATAAATCAGGTCCGATGTGCGTCGTCCCTTCTGGAAATATGACAATTCCAAATCCATCCCGAAGGCGATCTTTAACGGATTCTCGTGTCTGCTTTCTGCTCGATGGATCTTTTCGATTGACCCATATGGTTCCTAAAAGGGATGCTCCCCAGCCAATGATGGGCCACGATTTGCTTTCGACACGCCCCACAAATACCACAGGTTGTTTGGCAGGAATCATAACGGCATCGACATAGCTCCTGTGATTGCCCATCAGAATAGAGGGTTCATCGGGAAGTTCCCCTTTGACGGAAACCCGAATGCCCATGAGCCGGTGCACATTGCGGATGTAGTGAAGCAGCAGGCGGTGTTTTTTGTGGCGGTCCGCTCCTGCAATCAATCGGATGATAAACAAGGACACGACATAAGCGAGACTCATCAATAGAAATCCCGGAATTCGGATGCTGGAGCGTATGAATCGTGCAATCATGAAGAGGGCGAAGATAGGATTATCTGACGTTCCAACCCTGCTTGGTGCACAAACGGAATTTTCATGAATTTTCGAGAAGGCAGTTGGGAGACGTGAACGGATGCTCCAGAAAAGGGGTGAGAAAACGTGATCTCGTGTGCACACAGAAACAGCCCTTTGCCCCGGTAGATTCCCATCGCATGGCTGTATTGGTCATCCCCAACGACGCCATGCCCAATTGCGTGAGTATGTTTTCGGATTTGATGGGTCCTTCCTGTTAGTAGCTTGACCGTCACCAAACTCACCGATCCAGCACCGGCTATTTGTCCAGATTTGATAAGTCGGAGGTCTGTTTGCGCAGTTTGTCCACCAAGCGGTATTCGAATGCTCATCTTCTCAGCTGGGGTGCCGTGCAAAAGAGCCAAGTAGTGTTTTGTGACGGCTTGTCGTGCGAATGCTTCGCCTATTTTTTGAATGGCTTCGAGGTGCAACCCAAAGACGACCCAACCGCTGGTTCCAAAATCCAATCGATGGCAGGGTTCTATTTTGAGTGGTCGTTCCGATGTGTTTTTCTCGTGCAGATATTGCGTAATTCTGCGTTTGAAAGTCGCTCCTGAATTGCCTGAGGTCAAAACGCCATGTGGTTTCCACGCCACCAGTAAATCCCGATCGAGGTAGCCGATTTGCAGTTCGTCTTGGCTACGTGTCAAGGTGCGAGCGGTTCTGTAAAAGGGATGTTCATTTCATGAAGCATGAAAGCCCACTTGTCGGCCTGTTCGTCCAGAATCTTCGACGTTGGCTTACCAGCTCCGTGGCCCGCATTTTTCTCAATCCGAATGAGTGCTGGCCTATTTGATCCTTGGCAAGCTTGCAACCGTGCTGCGAATTTGAAGCTGTGCGCAGGGACGACTCGATCATCGTGATCGGCTGTAGTGACCATCGTAGAGGGATAGTTGGTTCCAGGATTGAGGTTATGGTATGGGCTGTATCCGGCCAAATTTTCGAAATCTGCTTTGGAACTGTCCGCGCAACCGTATTCGGGAATCCATCCCCAGCCAATGGTGAATTTGTGGTAGCGAAGCATATCCATAACGCCAACCGCAGGAAAAGCAACAGATGCCAGACCAGGACGTTGCGTCATGATCGCACCGACCAATAAGCCTCCGTTGGAACCGCCGGCAATCGCCAGCCTTTCCGATCGGGTATAACCGGATTCAATCAAGTACTCTCCAGCAGCGATAAAATCGTCAAAAACATTTTGTTTTTTCAGCAGCATTCCCGCCTCGTGCCAATCTTCCCCAAACTCTCCGCCGCCTCGTAAGTTGGGCATGGCGTAAACCCCATTGTTTTCCAATAACAACAGCAGCGAGGAACTAAAACTCGGTGTGAGGCTGATATTGAATCCGCCATACGCATAAAGGTAGGTCGGGTTGTTCCCATCCAGTTCAAGCCCCTTCTTGTGGACAATGAACATGGGCACCTTTGTGCCGTCTTTGGAGGTGTACCAAACTTGCTTGGATTCGAATGCATTCGGATCGAAATCAACATTGGGGGCAGCGAATACAGTGCTTTCACCTGTCAACAGGTCATAGCGATAAACCGTGGTCGGATAGGTGAATGAGGTAAAAACATAAAACGTCTCCGTGGCATTCGATTTTCCACCAAAACCGCCAACAGAGCCCGCCTCTGTAGGCAAGGCAATCACCCGTGGATTGGAGCCGTTCATATCCAAACGTATCACGGCATTGCAGGCATTTTGCAAGTAAGTTGCAAACAGCTGTCCACCTGTACTATTGACCCCTTCAAGCAGGTGTTCTGACGCTGGAATGACATCCAATTGATCCAAATGGTTTTGGACGTTGATCCCGACCAACCGGTAAGTTGGAGCGTTATCATCCGTTAATACCAGCAATCGACCTTCATGGTGATCAACAACAGAGCACCGGGTGTCGAATCCTGATACGAGTGATTCCCATTGCGCATCAGGTGCCTGCAGGTCCAAATAATCAAGGCTGTTTCCGTCGGTTCCAGTGGACGTGTTCAAGATGAGGTATCGACGATCTTCTGTGGTATAGGCAAAGTGATAACGGTTGGGTTCATTGTCATTCCGATAAACCAAACGATCCTGTGATTGGGGGGTCCCAACTTCATGGTAGTAGACACTGTGAAAAGTATTCTCAGCGCTCAACGCACTGCCATCTGGAGCCGGGTAGCGGCTGTAATAAAACCCGTTGCCGACCCAGCTGCTCCCGGAGAACTTGACCCACTTCAAGACGTCGCCTTGTGGCTTGCCTGAAGCGAGGTCCCACACATGAATTTCCTGCCAATCGGACCCAGCAGCACTTTGTGTGACTGTGATGAACCGGTCATCTTCTGAGGCGCTCCCCAACGAAGCAGTGACCGTTCCATCTTCGCTGAGCCCGTTGGGATCCAAAAAGACGCGGTTTGCACCGTCCATAGAATCTCGGACATACCAAACGCTTTGATTTTGCAAACCGTCATTTATTGCAATGAAATACCGGTCGCCGATTTTGCGGGGCATTCCAATTTTCTCATAATTGAAAAGTGCTTCAAACCGATTGCGAAGCGGCTGCCTCCAAGGGATTTGCTCTAAATATGACTGGGTGAAGTTGATTTGGTGATCGACCCACACTTCAGTTTCATTCGATCTGTCATCTTCCAACCAACGGTATGGATCTTCAACTTCAATGTTCCAAAGGGTGTCTTTGACGTCAGTAACGCGGGTGGCTGGATAGTCCAAATGCACAGAAGGGTTTGAAGGTGATGATTGGCAGCCTGACCCCAATAGGGCGGTAATGAAGATTGCCGAACCAATTGATTTCGTCATGAACAAATTTGAGTCATACATGGGGCGTCGGGTATTATCGTGACCAAAAGTACCAGTTTGTACGGTTCATTGAACGGTCATTCAATTTAGGTTAGCAAAAGTGGTTGGAATTGGTGGAGATTTGAGCGAGATGGCTGAAAACAATCGGAATGTGGTTCATCGAAGTCGGAAATGGCGTATTTTCGTAAGTGTGTCGAAAAGAAATCATAGCGAATCCATTATTTTGGCTGACTACAGCCACCACCTTTACCACTTTAAAAATTAGATGAAATTATTCGTCGCTAAGCTGAACCGAGAAGTCGAAGATGACCACTTGGTCGAGTTGTTTTCCGAATACGGAGAGGTTGCCTATGCCCGGGTTATTACAGATCGTGATACAGGCCAGTCCAAGTGCTTTGGCTTTGTTCAAATGCGAAACGAAGCAGGTGGTCGAGCAGCCATGGAGGCCTTGAATGGATACACATTTAAGGACTTCGAAATGGTTGTCAAAGAAGCAGAGCAACGTCCACGGGACGGTGCGCCTAGGCCAGCGCGTGCCGATTCTCGACCGAGAACTGGGACACCTGGGAATCGTTCAAATCAGAGTGCACCATCAAGAGGGGATGGAGAACGAGGAGTTGATCCAAGCCCTTCAGACGCTTCAAGTGGATCGTTTTCGCGGGATGCCCGAAAAAAGACGGCGCCGAAAAAAGGCAAAAGCAAAGGGGGGAGAGACATATACGCGGATGGAGCAAAGCCAGCTAAGATGGGCTCAACCAAAACAAAGAATACGGATTGGCTGGATGACTTGGATGATTTTTGATCATTCGCATTCAGTTTGAAAAGAGGGGATAGGGTCCCCTTTTTTGTTTTTCAGCAACTTTCGAAAGGAATGTTTCACTCTTTCGTGGTTTTCGGACAATGTGAATATTGTTTTTGGCGACTAAAAGTAGCTTCTTATCGAGATAATTTTAAAAAATGTCGAGATGTATAGAGAATTTTGCTATATTTACGATGCCATAAACCATCACGAAAATGAGCCGTATTCTACTGCTTTGCGCCGGAATTTTGTTTTCCGGACTCACTTTTGGTCAGTATTC
>Ga0209631_10001285_pt1 | contig 32248 bp, 21 predicted proteins | sample COG_08_FD_184752 | JGI IMG/M metagenome (GOLD analysis project Ga0209631, IMG submission 184752) | Pelagic Microbial community sample from North Sea - COGITO 998_met_08 (SPAdes) (version 2) | ecosystem: Environmental > Aquatic > Marine > Neritic zone/Coastal water | place: Helgoland, sampling... | reverse complement strand
TATTAATTGTAGTATGTTTTAGAGTAAAAGTAGAGCGCCGCAAAATGCGATAATTTTAACCAATGCGACCGCGCGCCCCGTTTGATCGCAAAGATCTCGATCGCAACCCTACACCACGTCTGCGGAGCTGTAGTAATTTTCTGTTGTTGGTCGATGCGGCTGCATCTCCTTCGCCTTCCTTTTCGTTCGGCACGGAGATGTCGCCTTCGTATGCCAGATCTCCGTCCTCTTCAACTTTGAAACTCACCTTTTCGCACACAAAACCTGTGTCTGGATTTGTCTCGTCGTCGATGCCGCATTCAAACGGGTCCTCGAGAGGTTCCGTGTTTGTTTCGTCGCGCGGGTACGGTTGTTCGTTCTTGCAGTTTTCTGGCTTTGTGAAACCACAGAGCTGTAAGTTTTCCATCTCTCCAGCGCCAGTCTCCTGCTCGGCATCTGGAATGAAGTAGCCAACGTGCATTCTCGAGGCATTTCTCGGATCATACGACGCCCAAGCTGCGGCCGATTCCAACTTTTCGCCCGTTTTGATGTCAAACAACGTAACTTTTGACTCTTTGATTTGTTCTTCCAGATAGGCTTGACGCATCTGGGAGACGGTGTCGATATCTTCATCATCGTCCACGTCAAAGTCTGCGGCTTTCGCTCGCGCGATGAAAAAGAAGAAGATGGCAGAGACGAGGAATACCTTGGAGATTCTTTTCTTGATGAACATATCTTTCGTTCGTTCTTTCTGTTGTTATTGTTATCGTTGGAGTTCTTCTCGCGCGCAGAGGATATTTGTGTTGTAGAGATATAGATACAATCCCGAGTATTTTTTGACTTCTCTCTCGTTGTTTTTGTTCATTTTTTCTCAAACACAAACGAACCCAACAACACAAAACCGAATACTAATCCAACACGAGCAAGAAATCATCACACTTCGTTATCGCGACTCACGCGCGGCGTGAAGAAGAAAAACTGTCTGAAGATGATGCAGCGCAAAGCGAACCCAACCATGAGAAGCACCGCTGCGCTCATCAACAGCGCGAACGCTAAACGTTGCATTGAAACTTCGTTTTTTTTTCACGCGTATTTTTAACTCCTTTTTTTTTTTTGCTTTTTCTGGGAAATTCAGAGGGATCGAGATATGGTTGTTTGTCTGTGTGTCAGTTTTTTCTCCACTCATCTCTCCACGCATCTCATCATGCAGCACTTGAGATTCGTGCAGAGAGTATCTTCTTCTTCCTCCTCCTCCTCATCTTCCTCTTGCAGAGCGTCGTGTTCGTATCAATCGTCGATGATGCGCGTGACTTCTTCTTCACCTTCTTCGTCGTCGTCGTCGTCTTCCCAAACATCTTTGTTTAGTGGTAATCTTCTTCGTCGTCGTCACCACGTGCGTTTTGCTGCGAGAAACACGGAACGAAACATCACCACACTCGTCACATCATTAACATCATCATTGCCATCATCGAGGAGGAAGAATAGACGAAGGTCACATTTGTTATTCACCACAAGAGCAGCCTCGCCGGATGCGTCTGGCTCAGGGTCGTACGACGAAGGCGTGAAGAAAGATTGGACTGAGTCGATACAGTGGTTACCTTTTATGAACGTCTCGAAGGCGACAGAAACCGAACCCATCGTTACGAAAGAGAACGAAGTTGTACTTCCAATTTTCCCGCTCGGATCGAACGTGCATTTGCCGTATTCGGAACACGTGTTAAACATCTTCGAACCCAGGTACCGAGCGATGTATAACGACATCCTCTTCAACGGCTCGAGGCGCTTTGTGGTGCCCATGTGCGACCCGCAAGCTCAAGGCCATTTTAGCAAGTACGCGTGCGTGTTTTACTTGGATGATTTGAAGGAAGTTTCCGAGCAAACGAACGACCAGGTGAAATACGTGTGTTCGCACACGTGCGTATCTGTCGTGCGCATTGAACGCGTGGTGAACGACACGGTTTGGGGAGATCGAAGTTCATATTTGAAAGGCGTGTGCGTGGAAATCGGCGATTACGGGAAGGAAGGAGAAGAAGGAGCTGATAATAGTGGCGCGAGTGATGATGGAGAATACACGACGAAAGAATCAATGCTCGTTGAGAAATTTACGCGCATAGTTCAAATGCAACAAGAGTTGGACGAACCGGTTCGATTTAGAGAAGAGTTGGTGAAAGAACTCTCGGCGAAAAATAAAAAAGGAGGATTTTGGAGAATCGTCGAGTTATGGCAATCGTTGCTCACGAACCGAGTGAATTATAAAGAAACTGAGTTACAGCGAGACGTCCAGGCGCTGCTTCAATCTTTCATGAAGTCACAAGGACCGGAATTCGCCGAAAAACAGTCCAGAGGCGAAATCACTTTGAATTCGCTCCCGGAGAACATCCAAAATCAGTTCAAGCAGTTGCAAATAAACTACCAAGAGGAAGCGAGAGAACTGGTAAACGAGGCAATCTATCCGTTTCAGCAGTTGTTAGAGCAAGAAGAGCACGTCCAGCGATTAGATTTCTTCTCTGATATGCTAGTGAACGAGGAAAATCGGTTGCAAACGAAGTTGAGCTTAAAGAATTTGTTCTCCTCTTCGCCCTCCTCCTCCTCTTCAGATTCTCCCGACGAGGAAGACGATCCAACGACTGGGCAAGACAACTAAAACCATTGACGCGAATGCAATAGAAACAAAAAGAGTTATTGTTGTTGTATATTCTACTATCTTTACTACATCTTAGATTTGTTCTTGTTTTTCAATATAACTTTACTTCGCCGAGACAAACTTCTTTGCGCGTGTTTGGATAATCGTAGGACAAAAATATCGTATTCGCGTTCACGCTCGCTCGTTTGCATTCAAACACGTGAACGGGAATTTTGACAATACAACCACCGTCGCCGTCGCGAGTTATGCTGACACTTTCACTTTCGTTCAATATTATAGATTTGGCGCACGGCGTCTCGCTGTATTCTCTCGTAGCATCTCGATCTTGCCGCTTCTCGAGTCCTATCGAAAGGAAACTGAGATTTTCGCAGTTCTCGTCGATAACGCCGTCGTCGTTAATTTGGATTCGAAGTGACATCATCGTAGAATCTCCGTTGACTGAAAACGGTAGGATATTATTCTCACAACCAAGGCATGCCGCAGCCATAGTACCGGTCGAATTGAATTCCGAGCATGCGCCGAAACCGCCGTTTTTGCCTTTACCTTCGACCGCTGGATCGGACTGCAAATCGTACCAAACGCGAAATCTCCATCCGGGCGCGAAACCTACTGGCGTTTTCCCATCGTACACGTAATATTCGTCGCCGTTCTTATTTTTGCGCACGTGAGCTAACGCTCCTTCCCGAGCGTCTAAGGGTTGTTTCGTCACGCAATCCACGGGACGAAACAAGAGGTTCATTTTCCCTTGCAGAGGATGCGCTAACGACTCGAACGCCCAAAACGAGAGATCGAAGTGAGGGATATCGCCGCAACAAATCTCTTGTCGGCCGTAAATGTAGTCGCACGGACAAATATCTATGATTTGAATGAAAAGTGTTTTATCGCGATCGTAGCACGTCGTCCTTTCGCAGAGCTTCGTCCTCCCTTCATCGTCGTCAAAGCACTCTTCGGCGGGAGGAAACGTCGTGTTTTGAATTTCTCGCCCGTATGAATCTCTCGCGTTTTTGTTTTGCTGGAAACGCGTGTAGTTATCGTTGTACTCGATGAAGTCGTTTCGACGAAACGATTTGCGAATTTTCGTTTCGTTATCGTCGCATTTCACTTCATAGCACTGTCCGCAGCTCGATTTCATTTCAAAGTCAGCCAGCGCGGCGACTGCACTTCGCGAAACTGCAAACGGCAGCGACTTTGGCTCTCGTTGCGCGTATTTTTTGCTCGTATACCCGCACCCGTTCGTTTCCAGGTACCCGAACTCGTGGTGGGCGAAATATTTCGTTTTCCACTCGTGCGAGGCGTCAAAGTAAGTCCCGCGACCGGTTAACCAACCAATATCCGGCGAGTAATCGACGTCGTATTTCGTTTTAATAGCAGGTTTTTTGCTTTTAAGTTGTTGTTGTTGTTGTTCGAGTTGTTGTTGTTGTTGTTGTTGTTGCGCAGCCACAGCCTTTGAGAAGAAGAAGAAGAAGGAGTAAAAGAAGACAAAAAAGAAAGAAGAGAAAGAAGAAGAAGAGGACAGAAAGATCGCGTTCTGTGCGTTCTTCATCATCATCTCGATCTATCGATCTCTCGGGCGTCGTCGATGATAATATTTAATATTAATACTAACAGACGACGCAGAAGAAGAGAAGGAAACAAAAGAGAGAGTTTAGGGTCTTCGGTAAAATTTAAAAGATCATCGTATCTTTTTGTACGAGACTTTAAGGGAGGAGGACGAGAACACACGGGTGCAAAAAAACAACGCACTTCACCTCATCATCATCATAAATTATTTAGTATCGATCGGGTCGATCAATCGACCATCATCGACGAGTGTAGTATATTGTATATTCTGATCATCTTTGATACACATAAATCAATATATAGTTTATGACCATGTCAAACTCCATCGCGGCGCGTTGTTGTACTTCTCCCGCGTCGACGACGACGACGACGAGGCAAATCCGAGGGGTGAGAGTCCCTTTTAGTCACGCTTCGGGGGTCTCCCCGACGAGAGAGAGAAGAGGACGACGACGACGACGACGATCGTCGTCCGCGATCGTCGTCCTCGCGTTCTCATCATCGACCGGTGGTAAAAGTGGTAAAAGTGGTAATGTCGTCGGAGCGACGACGTCCTCGTCGACAGATACGACGACGAATTCGACCAACAACACGTTCAAAGAAGAAGAAGAAGAAGATAGAGCGCAAGCGAATAATAAAAAAGATATCCAACAGAAGGCTCATCAAAATGATGAAGAAGAAGGTAACAAAGAAGAAGAAGGTAAAGAAGGTCAAGCGTGTCCGTACAGTTCGGTGAAATCCTTCTTCGGCATGGAAAAGAAAGAAGTCCCAGATTTACGACCGGAAGACGGTTCGGAACCGCCGGTGATTGATGATATCTCGTTTTTAAAGTCTCTGGTGAAAGCGGCTCAACATCCAGTCGGAATGCCCATCGCCATGCTCGATTGGGCGGAACAAAAAGGTGAATGCGTGGGTATTCAGAATGCGATTGGTCCAGATTGCGTCTCCATTCTTGATCCAGAAATCGTAGAGTATGTCTGTCACACGAACGCGAAGAACTATAAGCTTCGGATGTTGCCAGACGCCTTTCGGTTTGTGATTAAGAACAAAGGCATCACCGGGTCAGACGGACAATATAACCGAGAACATCGATTGATGTGCCAAAAGCCATTCATAAACTCGTTTTCGCTGACGCAGTTCTCCAACACGGTCGAAGAACGAATCAATTACATGTGCGAAACGTGGAGAACGGCGTGTACCATGCGAGAAGAGGGAAAAATAAACGTAAATATTGACAACGACTCGCAGTTGGTCACGCTAGACGTCATCGGCAAAGTTGCGTTTGCGTTTGATTTCGAGCAATGCGAATCGCACGCCGCGAAACTCTTGCGAGACGAAGATATCGTCAGCGATAACATTTCTCAAATTTTAGATTCATACAACGGAACGTCAGAAATCATGGGACAACTCTTCATCACGCCTGGGCCTATTTTGAAGTTGCAATACGCGCTCGGCATTGGGCGAGTGCGAGAGTTGAAGGAAAAATACGCAATTTTAGAATCAGTTGGAACAAAACTCATTACTGAGCGACGAGAAACGGTCAAAGAACGCGTCGAAGAGGGCGATTTTAACGATTATTGTTTGTTGGACGTCCTCGTCAAAGCCACGGACGAAGATGGGAACTTGTTGCCGGATGACGATTTGTGGGGCGATATTAACGATGTCATGGCTGCCGGGCACCGGACGACTGCGAGTAATTTCACGGTGAACTTGTTTCATGTGGCGAGGAATCCAGAAATACAGCGTCGCATCGAAGAAGAGGTCGCTTTGTTGGGTGGTCGAGCGCCAACGTTTGATGACGTCCAAGAAGGACGCTTGGATTACACGCGCATGGTCGTGAAAGAGTCGCTGCGCAAGTACGCGCCGATTAACTTATTCCCTCGACTAGCGTCCGACGAAGATACTTTACCGAGTGGACACAAGGTGAAACCTGGCGACTTTATTCTGTTATCTTCCTACGCCATGGGGAGAAACCCGAGAGTGTGGGAGAATCCTTTGGAGTTTAATCCCGACCGGTTTACTGACGAATCGCTCAGAATGCAAGCGGACAAGCAAGCCAAGGCATCCGCGAGGGACGATCCAGAAAAGCTTGAGATTGCGAAGGAACGTATGCGCAGACGCATGGCAGCTGGGAGAGATTTCACGTACACGCCGTTCGGGGCGGGCCCGCGATCGTGCATCGGCGGTGTCTTTGCTTTGCTCACGGCGACGACGATGCTCGCGACGGCAGTGCAAAACTTTAAATTTGGAAAATGTGACGATGGAGTGCACGAAGATCCAGGAGACGAAATTCCAATCATGTATGATACGACTATTTGTTTCCCCGAGGGCGTGTGGCTCTCGATGATGCCGCGAGAACCAAAGTTAGGAAGCGAATTGCAACAGTCTTCGTCTTCTTCTGAGGCGCCTACTCAGTCCAAGGAGGAGGTGCCGACGACTCGATGATCGATAGAGAAAAGTGAGAGGAAGAGAGAGATAAAAACTTATAAAACACTTATTTTGCAATCACACGCACGCTAGCATTATTAACACGTTGATTTTATTACGTCGCACAATTTTTATACACTTGTTCCTCTTCGTTGTTTTGCTCTGATTTTGTTCATTCTTTTTTTTCGAGACGAGAAACTTCTTCTTCTTCTTCTTCTTCAAATAATAATAAATTTGTCACCAAACCAACCCAATCTGCTCTCTTCTGAGAATAAACACACTCCTGATAATAATAATAAGAAAGAAAGAAAGAGGAAAGAAGAGAAAATGGACGAGTCGAACTACGACGAGTTCGGTAACTACATAGGACCAGACGTCGATTCCGAGGACGATTTAATCGAGGACGACAATAATGAAGAAGAAGATGGCGATTGGGGGCGACGACGAAGAGGTGACGGCGCAGACGAAGAAATGAGAGGAAACGACGAAGACGAAGACGAAGAGAACGACGAAGAGGAACCAACGACGACGAATGCAATAGTAGTCTTAGCAGAAGATAAGAAATATTATCCCTCCTCTAAAGAGGTGTACGGAGAAGATACGGAGACACTGGTAGAAACCGAAGACGCGCAGGCTTTGGAGGTGCCGATCATCGCCTCGCAGAATACGAAGAGATTCGAGATCGTTTCGGAAGATTCAAAGTTGGACATTTCGCACGCTAAAATGAAATGTAAGCCAGAATTTTTGGAAATGTTGTGGCAAACGCCGGTGTTATCGAGGAACGTGTGCATTGCTGGTCATTTACATCACGGGAAATCATCTTTAGTGGATGCGCTCGTGGAGGAGACGCACGACGTTTCGGACGCGTGGAAGTACGACGATAATTTAGGTTCGAGCTCTACGCAACTGTCACAAAATAATTACAACGCTTTGCGATTATACACGGACACTCGACTTGATGAACGCAGCCGCGAGATGTCCATTAAAGCCGTGCCGATGACGTTACCTTTGGCAGACGGGAAGCACGGGAAGACGCACTCGATTTCAATCTTCGATACTCCCGGCCACGCAAACTTTTGCGACGAAGTCTCTGCGGCTGCCCGAATAGCCGACGGATTCTTAATCGTTGTCGATGCTGCAGAAGGGGTCATGTGTGGAACCGAAAAAGCGATCAAAATTGCCGCGCGAGAGAACGTGCCGTGCGTTTTGTTCATCAACAAAATCGACCGACTCATAGTAGAGCTCAAGCTTCCGCCGGCGGACGCGTACCACAAACTTAGACACGTCATCGAAGAATGCAACGCGTTAATTGAAGCCGCGTATGGGCCAGAAAATGCGCGTTTGTGTACACCTTTGAATAATCGCGTGTGCTTTGGATCGAGTTTATACGGATTTTCGTTTACTTTAGAATCTTTCGCCAAGACGTATAAAAACGTTTCGCAGAGCGATGACTTGGATCACAAACAGTTTGCGAAACGATTATGGGGCGACGCGTATTTCGACGAAGAGACGCGTGCGTTTAAGAAGAAACCTCCGGTTGGACAACATGATTGCCAGCGATCGTTCGTGCAGTTCATCCTCGAACCGTTGTATAAGCTTTTCTCGCAAGCCGTCGGCGAGGCGCCGGAATCTTTTCAAAGAGCTTTGAAAGAATTCAACAGGTTTTCGTACAAGTTGAAACCGAAAGAGTTAAAACAAAACACGAAACCGCTGATAAAACTCGCGTTCTCAAAAGTCTTTGAATCGCATGGCGGTTTGACGGACATTTTGTTACACTCCATACCGAATCCCATCGAAGGCGCGGAAAGCAAGATTTCTCGCACGTACACGGGCGAATTATCAACCTCGGGTAGACGCGTACGAGCGATGCAGACCTGCGATAAAGATGGACCGTTAGCCGTCCAAATCGTGAAACTTTATCCATCCACGAAATCTCCAGACGCGTTCGACGCGTTTGGTCGCGTTCTTTCCGGTACGCTTTGCGTAAACGATTCGGTGAAAGTGTTGGGCGAGGCGTATTCGCCGGACGACGAAGAAGACTGTGCGGTGAAGACAGTTTCGCATTTATGGATTAACGAAGCGAGGTATCGCATTCCTGTACAGAGCGCACCGGCTGGTTCCTGGGTACTCATCGCCGGTGTCGATCAATCCATCGTTAAAACCGCAACTTTGGTTTCTGCGTCCTCAAAAGATGGAGAAGAAGGAAACGACGAAGACGTGTATACGTTCAAACCGCTGGAATTTGAGAATAAAGCGGTGGTTAAAATTGCCGTAGAACCGTTGCATCCGTCCGATTTACCGAAAATGGTTGAAGGTTTGCGCAAAATATCAAAAACATATCCAGCGTTGCAAACAAAGGTGGAAGAATCCGGTGAGCACATCGTCGTCGGTATGGGCGAAATCTATCTGGACTCGGCGATGAAAGACTTGCGTGAAGTATACGCGGACATCGAGGTTAAAGTAGCAGATCCGGTAGTGGTGTTCGCAGAAACGGTAGTCGAAACGTCTGCGTTAAAATGTTTCGCGGAAACTCCGAATAAGAGAAACAAAATTACAATGATTGCAGAACCTTTGGATAAAGGCTTAGGTTTAGATATTGAGAGCAAAAATGTCGTCTTGGAGTGGCCGAAGAAACATTTGGCGAACTTTTTCACGCAAAAGTACGATTGGGACGCGTTAGCGGCGAGGTCGGTTTGGGCGTTCGGACCAGACTCCGATGGACCAAACGTATTAATGGACGATACTTTACCGAGTGAAGTCGATAAAGACTTGTTGATGTCTGTCCGAGAGTCCATCGTCCAAGGTTTCCAGTGGGGCACCCGCGAAGGTCCGCTTTGTGAAGAGCCGATTCGCGAAACAAAGTTCAAAATACTCGACGCGACGATAAGTAGCGAGCCTTTACAAAGAGGTGGTGGTCAAATCATTCCAACCTCCAGACGATGCGTGTACTCAGCCTTCTTGACCGCGCAGCCTCGTTTGATGGAACCCGTATACGCGGTTGAAATTCAGACGCCCGCGGATTGCATGACGGCTATTTACAACGTCTTGTCCAAACGACGCGGTCACGTCGTTTCGGACGTTGCCAAACCGGGTACGCCGGTTTATATCGTTAAAGCTTTACTTCCTGCGATAGAATCCTTCGGATTTGAAACTGATTTGAGAGCGCACACGAGAGGTATGGCATTTGGTTTGTCTTATTTCGATCACTGGTCAGTCGTTCCCGGAGACCCGCTCGATAGAGCCATTCAGTTGAGACCGTTGGAACCGAGTCCTGTCTCGCACTTGGCGAGAGAGTTTTGCATTAAAACGAGACGACGAAAAGGTATGGGCGAAGACATTTCGGCGTCGAAGTTCTTCGATTCCAGTCTTCTCGAAGCTTTAGAAGGCGTCACTTTGTAATTATAATTTTTTTCCTTTCTTTCTCCAACAACAGAAAAGCAATTCTCAAAACACACGCACACACTTCGTTATTAAATTTACACGCTGATATATTATATACACGTATATATATATATATGTCAACGCGCTTGAAACACATCTTACTCTCCTCGAATAATCTGAAAAAGACGTGCGATTTCTTCACCAAAGGTTTAGGATTCTCCCTCGTTGTTTGTACGGACACTTTTGCCGAGTTGACGATTGGAAAAAAATCCCCCACGACGACGAGCAACAGCAGCAACATCACTCTCGCGGTTCAACAAAAGACGTTGGTATCATCAAAGGAAGAAGAAGACGAAGAAGAAGAGAGACGGAACAGGCAGAGCGAGAAAAATACTATTTCGTTAAACTTTGAGGTTGTAGACGTCGATCGCGCGGTAAAACAGTTGTTGGAATTAGGAGGGACTTTGGACGGTCCGATTCAGTTTACGAGCGACAAGTCAAAAACGGTTGAAAAAATTGCCGCGATGACAACAATCGATGGACATTCGATTGGATTGTTCGAACCTAAAGAAAGAAAGAACGAATAAGGTAAGATCACTAAGATGGAGATGGGATCCTCTCCTGATTCTTCTCTTTCCTCATTGGTTATCTGCGTCGATTTTCTTGGAAACGCGACGAAACCCGCAACCGGGGACGACAAAGACGCGACGCTGGTCATGCTCGAGGCTTCGCAACGAATTGTTCAAGATTTATGCAAATCGAACGAATTTCAATCGCAACAGATACAGCTCACACATCTCGGACGTCGACACGTGGACGAAGAACATGCTGTTGAAGGATCGATTAATTTACAACACAATATCAGCGACGATAGGACCAACGCTGCGAGCGCTTTTCAGCAGCAAAGATGGGCATTCTTTTCCATTCGACCGAGTCGCACGTCTGCGAGTACCGTTGTCAGCACAAAACAAGCGACACACGTTTGCGACAAAATTTTGGAATGTGTGCAAGGGTACGTCACGAACCCTTTATTCTTCCACGGTATAACATTCGGTGTTTCCATAAATGCGAGTTTAGCAAAAAACTCTTGCGCGCACCAGAAAATCAGTAATGGCGACAATATTAAGATCGCGTGTACATCTGGAGAAATTGAAAAGTTGATACATCAGTTTCACCCGTGCGATGGTGTCGTACCTGAGTTAGCGAACGATGAGAATTTACGAATGAAAATAGATGCGAACAACGTCGCGAACCTTCACGAACTTTTGAAAGAACAGAATATTGGCTTTTACACTGGTAAACTCGGGCTTTCGAAAATATTAGCGAAAAAGGTCATGGTTCGACTCGAAGCTTTTTCCTCTTTTGCATCGTCGCAAAACGATAAGAATACCTCTGGAAAGAATAAAGCAAGCGTTAGCGCGAGAAAATCGACGCAAGTTTCCGCATTGAGCGTCTACCAGCCACTGCTAAAATGCGGCGGACAACTTGAGAACAATAGCGGTGCTAATTGCAACAACTCGATTACATCCATCGGACGCGACTTAACGCGTGTGACTTTATTTCATGGAATGTTTTTTAACAGATGGCCGGAAGATTTGGTGTGCGAAGTGCATGCTGCACCTTCCCACGGCGGTGATTTGAATACTAGAGGTGTATTTGAGGAGAAAGTAAACTTTCCGAGCTTTTCGAGCTTTTTCACCTTGTTGGGGGACGATGGGTTGACTAGGAAAAAAGTACGCGCAGCGCTCGTGCGAGAAGCGTGTTCTGTTGTTGATTCGACAGAACGAAGAAAAAATGGAAATTCTTCAAGCTTGTCAACGATCGTTGATGTGGTAGGCGATAAAGTGTCAAATATCATTCGTCAGATTGTTCGAGACGATGCAAACGTGCGCGCCTTGCGCGTTCAAGCGTCCAGTTTCGTTCCCGAACAAGGAGAAGACTGCAGAATTTTGAATCTAAACAATCACGAACTAGAAGAAAGAGAAGGAGGTGATGGAGAAGGAAGTGACGACGACGACGACGACGACGACGACGACGACGGCGGCGGCGGCCCTGGAGACTATCAATCTAATAAGAAGTTCATCAAGCTTTTCTATAACGCCTTGGATGATGAGTACGAAGGTGTAAAACATTACAGAGGTAGATTTGAACACGAGCTCAGGCGCAAAGGACCAGTGGCGAGCGAAAGATCAAAGCCGACGACAACGCGTTTACAAACGGAGCAAAAGAAACGAACTTATTCGGAGATAAATCGAGACGTGGACAAAAAGTTGCGCACAATACAGCCTTCGGTAAACGAGATATTTACTTCCAACCGAACAATCACAGGGAAGGCGAGAAGAAATGCTTTTGAACCCGATGAAGACGCGGTGAAGCGTTTATCGGGTAAGAATGGTGAAGGTGCAAACGTATGCGCAGTTCTGGATTTTATAAGTTACGGCGATTCAAATCCAAAGGTTGTTCGAGACGTGATGTCAGCGAAGGAGGAGGAAATAAGAGAAACTCTTAATGGAGCAGAGCGACAAAACGAGGTTGACAAGAGCGCTGAAGCGAGAAGTAGCGTTTGGAGAGACGCGTCATGATTTTAGAATCGATAATAATAGCAGAGTAGATGTTGTACTAACAGTATCATTGTACCATACATACAATGAGAATTAAAATGAAGAGGAGATGCGCGCACGAAATGGTGTGTGATGAAATTAGATGATTGTAAAACTTTGATTTGTTTACAAAAACGCTTATGAAAGAAGTAAAATGGAACGGCTGTTCCTAGTTTCGCTTCGTGTCCTTATTATTCGCGTCCTTATTATTAATTCTTTTGATGACTCTTTTTTATGTAACGTGGAATGGGAATGTGACCCATCCTCGTCAGCCTACCTCCTACCGAGAAACACGGCACGCGTTTCGTTTTAGATAACGAAGTCACGCGCTCGCTACTCTTATTTTGCCGTTCATATAAATAACGTGTTTTTATACTTGCTTGCGTTGCTCGATGTACGGCGCTTCCAATTCCATCTGAGAGATGACCATCGGATACATCGCGAATGTAGCGAACAAGTCGTTCAAGAAGTTATCTCTGATGCTTCGCGCCGCTCTGACCTGGTAACGAATAATCGCAACTTGCGCAACAAAGAAGACGAACAACATCCACGCGATGGAAGCAGTACCTTCGCCAATGTCAGATAAGCACAAGCAGAGAAACCAGGCGAACCACGTGCAAGTAGCAACAACAGCGTAGATTGTACCCATGACATCGTCGTTGTACGCGGCGACTGCGGCGGTCTTGAGACCTTTGTATGGGAAGAACAAGGCGATGATGTTCGATTTGAACCTATCGCCCGCCGACGGCGATTGCGCAGGCATGCCTTCCGGGCTGTACAATTCGAGAATGTCCAAGGAAGACACGACGAAACCATGTCTTTGCGCCATGATATCTTCGTCTCTCATTTCACGTTTCAATGCGCGATAAAGCGACGTGCAGCAGTAGCAGATGGCGATCGTGTACGGTAAACCGGCGACAATAGAGACGCCTTGAATCGTGCTCAATCCCGCGTCCGAAGCGGAAAGCAACGCTTGCGCGGTGGCAGCTTCCGTAACGGCCCAGTAGACGCGTTGAATCCACGGCGGGTTCTCGTGGCCCTGCGCGGAAATGATATCGTCGACGTAGGAACCAGAATCAGACGAAGTCACGAAGTAGAACGTGATACCGATTAACACCAACAAGTGCATGAACGTCGTCAATTTGCCGTACGGGGCCATGACGTCGAGAATACGGTCGTTGGATGACCTACAGGAAAGTAAATAATAACCCTTATCGGCGAGCGCAATGGCAGCGTCGGAAGACGGAGCGCCACCAGTGTAACCAGATGCAGCACAGTCAATGCTCCAGTTGGACTTGTCGACTGTAACATCCAACGCCATTTCAGCCGCGCGTTGCATTTTGATACCGAGAGAACCAAAGAAGGTCAAGAAAATGAACGAAAACAAGATCGGCGCGATGAAAGCACCTTTAATGACCTGTCCGACAGTTCTACCTTTGGAGATTTTTGCGATAAACATGCCGACGAACGGCGCCCAGGAGATCCACCAGCCCCAGTAAAAGATGGTCCAACCGTCCATCATCCACGACGGTCCGGAGTCGTACTTCTCGATGGCGAGAGCAGAGGACGTTTCGATGCCGGTAGCCTCATAGAGCTTGTCGCTCAAGGAATCTTTGCCCCAAAGCAAGGATTTACCTTCGTATTCGTACCCGTTATCGAATTCTTGGTTCAATTGCGTCCACGTGCCGCACTTGAAGCCAACTTGGATCACCCACGTCATGTACGTGCCAACCGCCTCGACGAAGGAGTTGAGGAGGAACCACGTGTTGTCGCAAACGGTAACCAAGACGAGCAAGACCAGACCAATGGTGAAAGTGAACAACGACAACGATTTGATACCACGTTTAAGACCGAGAAGGACGGAGATCGTCGCGACTGCGGTAATAATCCAGATGATGCCGGTTTGCGTCTTTTGGTTGACTTCGACGGAGCCGTCCAAACGGGCGAGAACCGAGTTGATTTGAGAGACGCCCAAACCTAAGGACGTGCACACGCCAAAGGTTGTGCAAGAAATGGACAAAGCGTCGATTAAATCACCAGCGAAACCTCTCGTGTGATCACCAATCAACGGATGAAAGGCGTTACGCATGGTCATTGGCAAACCTTGTCGATGGCAGGTGACGCCGAGCGTCAACGCGACGACAATGTAAGGAATCCAGCCGTGAAGGCCCCAGTGAAAGAGCGTTTGAAAAATAGCTTGTTGGGCTTTTTGATCATCGTTCGTCACTGGAATACTTTGTAAATTAGCCGATTGACGGTAGTGATAGATTGGTTCGGAGACTCCGTAATAGTAGAAGCCTACCCCGATTCCGCAGGAGAAAAGCATGGAAAACCAGGCGAAATCTGAAAATTCAGGTTTATCGTCGTCTCTGCCCAACTTGATGTTCGCGTACTTCGTAAACAGAAGCCAGAGCACAAATATGAACCAAACATCTTGGGTCAAGATGTACATCCACGAGAAGTTGACCGTGATCCACCTTTTCCATCGGTCAAACTCAGTCGGGAGTTTCGGATTGGTATGGTTTTCATCGTCAATCAATACGGCGGCGACGAAGCCCCACAACACGAGAGATGCGAGCAATGAGGACACCCAGTTGAATCGAAGAAACCTGTTTCAGTTTATATAATAACAGAGTTTATAAGTAGAGGTTAGTTTTAAAAGCACAAAAAGTTTGGTGTATTCCTTGTTTTCTTCTTTCTTTGTTGTTTTTTGCCCCCAAACGTTTTTTTTTCGATTATTTTAAACTTCCTTCTGATGAGTCAGCACAGCCGTTTTGTGCGAGAGATTTGGTGCTGCGTCACCACCAAGGAGGGAAAATTCTCGATCATCGTCACCAATTCTTGACGACAACGCGACGATATGACGGCGGCGAATCAGTCGCGTCCAAACGAAGAAACCGCTCTCTTTTTGCGCGCAATCGATGACGTGAACGTTCAACTTCCATTTTAGACGGATTTTAGAACGAGTTTGAGGACAGAAAGACTCGCGCGCGAGTGAATACTAAAAGCAATGAAGCAATTTTGATAAGCAACACTCCCGGTGTGACACTCAAATTCAAACGGAAAGAAAAAACAACATTTGATGATGATGTTGGGAATAAAAAAACGTACGGTTTTCCTCCGATATCGACGGAAATCCATCTGTTCTTACGAACGTGACGTTCGACGTTTTCGTCTTGCGAATAATCGTCGTGTCTCTTCTCTTTTTCAGCAGTCATATCCGACATATTTATTCTAGATATATACAAGACCTGTCGGAAATTTAATGAGATTCCTTTTGAAAATATCTAAAAACCCAAAAAAGAAGAAGAGTTTAGGGTATGTGGTTCAATTTTGACCCCCTAAATTTTACGGTCCTCTTTCTTGTGTTCGATTGAATAAGAATAATAATTTAGAGAGTAATATAACAACAACAACAACAACAACAATCAAAATCAAAACAGAAACAAGAGCACGTGCAACAGCGCGAAATAGCCAATCAGTAAGACTCTTAAAGTCGGTCTTCGCTGTAAAAACACAGAAAACCGATCGAACATGTTCGCCGCTTGCAAGCAACCGCTCGATTGCAACGGCGGGCAAAACGTCAACGACTTGAACTTTCCTTGCAACGGAACGAACGAGTAGCTTCCACCGGAAATGATCGCGCCTTCGATATCGTTCAACATCGTCTCGTCGTCGTCGTCACCGTAATCTTCGTTCTTTTTATTGGTAAACCTGTGATGCGGCGACGGTTGCTTTTGTTCAGAGGCCCCGGTGTGCTGCGTCGTCGTCGCTTGTTGTTGTTGTTGCGCGGCCAAAGAGGCGGCTAAACGCGCGTCGAGCTGCGCTCTTTTTCCGCGCTCTTCTTGCAACTGCTCCCGCAAAACGTTCATACCTTGCAACTCTTGATCTAATCGAGACTTCAACTCGTGTAATTCTCTCTGTTGTTCCTGTTTTTCGCGTTCGAGTTCTTCCGCCGACGGGCCTCGTTGGACGTTTTCAGACGCTTGCGTCAAAGCCGCGTTCGCTTTCGACAGCTCTTCTTCCAAAAACGTCGCTCTTTCGCTCGCCGCGCGTAAAGCGTTTTCGTGTTCTTCCATTTTCATCTGCGCGCTCGTTTTAGATTCATGATCGAAATCTTTCAACTTTTGTTTCAGCTCCTTCGCTTTCGCCTTTTCGCGATCGAAACTTTCCAAAGCTTTTTCACATTCGGACATGAACATTTCCTTCTCCGCGTTGATTTCCTCCAGCTTTTCCGCGCTGTGCTCGATTTCTATCTTCATCTTTTGCACTTCAGAAACTTTCGCGTCCAACTCTTGCTTCAAACTCTCCGCAACCACGCGCTCTCGATTGCCTTCGTCTCTCGCTTCCGCAATCGTCGCTTGTAACAGTTGAATTTGCTCCGAGTGTTGTTCATTCGCCGCAGCTAAAGAGCGTTCATCCTGTTCCGTGAGTTTCTTTTTCAGCGTTTCAACTTCCTCGCGCACGAGTTGCATGTTCGCGTTCGCTTCGTTTAGCTCCATTTTCAATCGTTCCTCTTCGTTCAAGTTACTCGCGTTGTTCTCCTCGTAAAACGACTTCAAATCCGCAAACTCCTTTTCTTTCGCTTGCAGCTGTATCTTAGTCTCTCCTATTTCTCTCTCCGCGTTCGCCACGGCTTCGCGCGAGTGTGCTAATTCATTCTCTATTGAAGCAACTTTATCCGCGGAGGCGTTGCTTTCGACGATCAGATCGTCCACTTGCTTTTGAATGGTTTCTACGTGCGCCGACGCCTTCGCTTCTCGCTCGAGCACAGACGCAATCGTCGCGTCTTTTTCCGCGAGGAGCGCGACGTACTTCCCCTCTTCTTCTTGTTGTTGTTGAGGTGTTGTTGGCTCGGCATTCACCAACGCGTCTACGCGTTGTTGCAAATCGATCACTTCTTGCTCCTTCGCGCCGAGCGTTTTCTTCGTCTCTACGAGATCGGCTTGAATAGACTTGCCCTTTTTGACGGCTTTTTGGACTTTCTCCGATTGCGCGTTTTTCAATTTGGTCATCTCTTCTAAATCGTTCAGAATCTTTTCATTTCGCGCGAATAATTCCCCTCGCTCGCTCTCCAAAGCATTGATTTTGCCTAAAAATGTAGCCTTTTCTTCCCGGAGTGAGTCTTCGTCCGATTTGTGCGCGTCGAAAGATTTCTCCAGATCGCCCATTTGCTTCTTATACTGGTCAATCTGCGCGATCAAATCGTAACGTTCGTTCGATACCGTTCTCGCGTCGAGTTCTAACTGCGCGATTTTCTCGTTCGCCTCTCCCAGCGTCGTTTTCGTTTCTATCAATTCGAGTTTCAATCTTTCCTCTTCGTTCAAGTTACTCGCGTTGTTCTCCTCGTAAAACGACTTCAAATCCGCAAACTCCTTTTCTTTCGCTCGCAAGGCAATGGTCGCTTCTCCGAGCTCTTTTTGAAGCTTTCCTAAGGCTTCTTCGTGCGCCGCGGACGAGCTATTCTCTAAATCATCTCTCTCCTTTCGCATAACTTCCAGCGCTTGCTCCGCTTCCGCGAGCTTTCTCTGCGCTTCATCGCGTTCGACGCCGAGTTGGAACTGTCCGGAAATCTCCTCCTGCGCGACCGATAACTCTTGCTCGAAGTGGTCGCACTTCGGTTTCAATTCTTGGTTGATTTCTCGCTCCAACTCTTCGCACTTTGGTTTCAACTCCTCGTTGATTTCGCGTTCAAACGCTTCGCATTTCAGTTTGATTGCCTCGTTTTCCTCCTTCGCGCGTTCAAACTCTGCGCGCAAGGAGTCAGTCGACTGCGCGTTCGCGTGTCGTAACTCCTCGACCTCTGTTTCTAAACTCATGCGCGTGCTCACTTCGTTTTCCAACTCGCGTTCCAACATCTTCGCTTTTTCCTCGCTCGTTTGCGCCGCCGTCGTCAATTCCTCCTTCAACGCGTTCGTTTGCTCTCGCAACGCGACAATTTCCTCCTTCAAACCTTCCTCGCCTCGCGTCGCGTTCGCCGCCGTGTCGTCGAACAGTTGCTTTAAATCGTCAAACTCTTCTCGTTTCGCGCGTAACTCTGATTTGACCGTTTCCGTTTCGTTTTCCGCGTCGTCGACTTTTCGCGTCATTTCCTCCATCTTTGCGTTTGTTTCCGTCAACTCCATTTTCAATCGCTCCTCTTCGTTCAAGTTACTCGCGTTGTTCTCCTCGTAAAACGACTTCAAATCCGCAAACTCCTTTTCTTTCGCTTGCAACTGTATCTTAGTTTCTCCTAATTCTTTTTCCGCGTTGCCGCTTCTCTCGTTTGCGATTTCAATCGTCTTCACCAATTCTTCGCTTTGCGTCGTCAACGCGTCAAACGCCGATTTGATTTCGTCCCTCTCCGCTTGCATCGACTTGCCTTTCTTCACCGCTTTTTGCACCTTCTCTTGCAGCTCGTTGATCCTCTCCGTGGACTGCGTCTGAAAATTTTCCTTTTCCTCTTCCATTCGTTTTCTCATCTCTTCCATTTTCAAATCTTCAAACTCTTTCTTCTCCTTCTCCGTTTCCTCTCTCGCCTCTTCGTGTTTCTGTTTCAACTCGTCGACATCTTCCTCGAATTTCCTCTTCAACTTTGCGGATTCTTTCTCCACGGCTTCGCGGACGATTTTCTCAATCTCGTCTTGCATCACCATCGTCGTCGTTGCTTTTGTTTTTGTTTTTGAATCATCGTAAATCGTCGACGACGACGACGAGACCAACGCGTTTGGCGTGTGAAACTCTTCGTGTTGTTGTTGTTGTTCGAAAATTTCATCTCGTTTAGGTGTCGTCGTCGTCGTCGTCTGAATCGTCGTTTCTCCCTCTTCCTTCTTCTCTTTCTCTTTCTCTTTCTGTTGTTGTTGTTGTTGTTGTTGTTGTTGTTTTAACAATGACTTTCTCGCTTTGAACGTCTCTAATTTCTTTCTCCCGGCTTCCAACTGCGCCTGACGTTTCGCCTCGTCCGCCATACTTTCTTTTCAAAAGAAGAGAGAGAGAGAGAGAGAAAAAGAGAGAGTCGAAAGAGTGTGTGTGGTACTAAGACGACAAACGAATAATCTCTCTCTCTCTCTTTTATGTGTTTTAAGTGTCTTCTGTGTGTGTACGAAGAAGTGCGTGTGAAGAGTCGGATGAGAAAAGTAGTCTCTCTTCTTTTCTTTTCTTTTCTTTTCTCTTGTGTGTGTGTTGAAAAATGTTGAATTTTTCGATGCTGTGGAAGAATAAAAAAAAAATTCAAAAAGTCCAAACACCAAAACAGAAGAGAGAAAGAGAGAGAAGACAAACTGACAAACGTGTCAAAAACTCCTTCTTCTTCATCAATCAATCAATAGTGTTGTGTTCTTCCCATAAAGAACAACACTCTACAAAGATGAGAACAAGTAGTCATCATCACGACGAGAACAACGACAACGACGACGAGAGGATTAAACTCGTCGTCTGGGACTTTGACATGACCATTCTGAGAATACACTCGTTCGCCAAACGCATTTCCGCGTTGGACGTTCCGAGAAGAGATTACGAGAGAGACTGCGCGGATGCGAATTTCTTCCGAGCGTTTTTACGAGAGATGAAACAGAAGTCAATCAAAGTTGCGATTGCCTCGTTCGGAAAGAGAGAGGTGATTGAAACGTACTTGAAATGTTTAGTGGACGGGAAGAAAGGAGACGAGGATTTAGCGGAGTACGCGTTCAATGAGAAAAAGAAAAGCATAGTGACGCCGAACGACGTGGGCGGAACAGACGGGTGTTCCATGAAGGACAAAAGTCGGATGTTGGATGCGTTGACGAAACGGTACGTGTTGTCGATGAACGAGGAAGATATTAGTAGTGCACAAGGAGAGGACCCGGTCGAATCGTCGTCGGCGGCGTCGTCTTTGTTAGGAAAAGCTAGGAAACAAGTTGTGTTTTTTGACGACGACGAGGACAACGTAAACGCGGCGAAAAAGTTAGGATACGCGTACGCCGTGCACACGCCGAACGCGTTCGAAAGAGAAAGTTGGAGAGAGTTGTATTGGAAAATACCAAAGTTGAGAGAGTTGTTTCCGGAAGTTGACGAAAATTTGACGCACTCGAAGACAAGGAAAGTTTTACAAATGTAATAATATAATGTAATTATAGGGGGTGACTTTGTTTTTTTTCCAGCATGCGTGCTAAATTTCCTCTTCTATTTATACCTAAATTAATTTACAAGCTCGATAAAGAAAACGTCACTCATCGACCTTGAAGTCTATCTAATAACCATCCATTCATAGGAATATCGTCGTCGTCGTCGTCTTTATCGTCACCATCCTCATCAGTTTCGTTACTGGAACTGTTTTTGTTTTTGACGTACTTGCTCGTTGAAATCCAGTGCGGACAATACGTCGCCAACACTTTCGGCGTCGTATCTACCCCAAACGACGGTTTCGGTCCGGATATGCAACACTCGTTCCAAACGTTCATTTTGCTCGACGGCCAAATCGAGACGTCGCCGTTTCCGCACGTCTCTGCGATGAGTTCTGCGACGTGCACCGCGTTGTTTATGTTTGCGCCTCGACCCCTACCGGTGGATAAGTTGCAAATAACTCGGCTCACGTTTTCGTTCGAAGAAGAAGAAGAAGAAGAAGACGGAGGATTTTTCAAGCGCTTCGATATGTTCTCCCATCGTTCTACTTCCATCAGTTGAGGGATGACGCGACTTTGGTCGTCGAATAAATCGACGATGATTAAATCAAACTTGACAGTATCGTCCGCGTCGCTCTTCTTCGTCTTGATATTCTCGAGCGCGTCTCCGACGCGCACGTCCACCAACGACCCTTTCTCTTTCAATTCGTTCAGACCGAAATGTTTCATCCCTAAATCAACGATCGCATCGTCCAATTCGTACCCAAACATCTTCACTCTCTTATTCGACGAGTGGTACAAGTCATCGATTAACCGCGCGCAGGTTCCGGCGCCCAATCCAAGAATAGCTACGTTTACGTCTTCTTCTTTGTCTTCTTCTTGGTCGAGTACTAACGCTACCGCTAACGCGAACAAGTCAAACACGCCTCCAGTTATCGTCACTTGAGGTAGCCTCGATTTCTTTTTCAAAGAAGATGAAGATGAAGAAGATGATATCGTCGCGTTCTGTTCGTCGTACACCGTCTTTGTAGATATCTCCACCCCGTTGTCCATTTTCCCTCGCATTTCCGATAAAACCGCATCCGGTGTCGTCGATCGTATTAAAATCGTCGTGTCTCGAAAGCTCGGGATTTCGTACTCTTCGTCGCAGTAATACACTTGCAAAGGCGCTCCGTGTTGACTCAGTTTTTCCTCCAGCAAGTGCATGTGTTTCTCTTCTTCTTTGTCTTTGTCTTCTTTCGATGAGGAAGCTGCTTCTGCTTTTACTCGTCGTCGACGAGAAAGAAAAGCCTTCTTTTCAAATCGATGACGATGACGACGACGATGATAGTGTTGTTGTTTCTGTTGTTGTTGTTGTTGTTGTTGTAAAATCGTCGAGCGTGCGCGAGGAGGAGGTGGTGTGCTCGTACATGTCGCAGATAAAGAAGGACCACGACCGCGCATATTCACAAGTTTTCGTTGTTGTTTTTCGTTTGGTCTTACAAAAAAAAGGAGAAAATTTAGTATTGAACGAACTCGTTTTTTTTCTCTTTTTTTTTCCTCTAAAATCATCATCCTCACAACTGACGACGACGACGACTCTGATATAGTACTCTAAAATTTCGAAGAAAGAGATGAACGCAAACGTCGCAGCTCGGGTACGTCTGCATCGTCGTCATCGGCGTCAAAATTCTGTCGTCGTTCAAATATTCTATGTTATTAGTATCGCGCGCGCGCAATAAACCGAAGCTTCTTTTTGTTGTCGTCTTTTGGACGATGATGATGATGATGATGGATTTTTCAAAAATCATTCATCTCTCTTCTGTAAAGCTTTGACTTTCTCTCTTCTCGAACGACGGACGGACAACGGACTGACTTCTTACTCTCTCTCTCTTTTTATCACGAACGAACGAACAAAAACAACCGAACGACGTTCATTCTTTATTTAACGCAATCAATATACTAAACATATTGATATAGATTGAAAACGAACTTCTAAAAACCGCCTACCAAGTGGAACAACAGTTGGACGATGAGCTTCATAAAATGTCCAAACTGAACGAGGAAGATTTAGAAGACGCGAGACGCAAACGCATGGAAGAAATGCGAGGAAACCAATCGAACAGAAAAGAATATCTGAAACGACAACACGGAGAAGTGCACCAAATACTGGACGAAAAAGAATTCTTCGGCAAAATGAAAGGAGAGGAGAAGATGGTGTGTCATTTTTATCGCAACTCGGAACCGTGTAAAGTGATGACGAAACACTTGCGCGCGTTAGCGCCGATGCATTTAGAAACGTTGTTTTGCGAGATTGACGCGGAAAAGTCGCCATATTTAACCGAAAAGTTAAAGATATTCATGCTGCCTACGCTAGCTTTAGTGAGCAAAGAGAAAGTGATGGATTACATCGTCGGGATGGATGATTTCGGTGGAGGAGGGGATGATTTTCCGACCAAAAACGTGAAACTCGTGTTGCAAAGTAAAGGGATGGTGGACGAAGAAGGGGAGAGAATGTACGCGTTGAAAGCGAGAAACAACGGCGAAGACGACGAACACGCGGCGGAAGTTTTGAAAGAACGCGTGAAGAACATTCGTCAGGGGAAGAAATTCGATTTGAACTCGGACGACGAGAATAGCGATTTTGACGATTGATTGAATAGTCAAGAAAAGGAAGAGGAGGAGGACGACGACGACGCGCCGATGACGTGATTATTAGATATATATAGGAGCAACATATGATAGCAAAAAAACTTCGTTAATGAAATAGAAACCAAAAAGAATACTGTAAGCTGTAGATGATGATGATGATGATGATAGTAATAGTAATAAACACATTAAAAACAATCCCCGTCTTATTAATTTTAAATAGATGATGATGGATTCAAAAGGAGGCGTGTTCGCTCTTTTCCTCCGTCGCTTCCACAACTTTGGAAATGACATCCGTCAGCGAAAACGTCCCAATATCACCACTCTTGTACGTTCTCACGGCTAAAGTTTCGTTCTCCGCTTCCTCTTTACCGATGATGCACATGATTGGGATTTTCTCTTTTTCTGCGTTTCTTACGAGCTTCTTCATGCGTTCGCCGGATTTCACCTCGACGCGAATACCTTTCGCGCGCATGTCGTTCGCGACGCGTTGGATGTAGTCGTCCACGGTATCCGTCACCGGCAACAATCGAACTTGCACGGGCGCGATCCACACCGGAAACGCACCGGCGTAGTTTTCCGTCAAAATGCCGAAGAAGCGTTCCAAGGAACCGAAAATCGCCCGGTGAATCATAATCGGTCGTTGTTTCTCGTTGTTTTGGTCGATGTAAGACAAATCGAATCGATCGGGCAAGTTGAAATCCAACTGAATGGTCGAACATTGCCACTTGCGTCCAATCGCGTCGAGAATTTTAATGTCAATTTTCGGCCCGTAAAACGCGCCTCCGCCGTCGTCGACGATGTAGTCCCAATTTTTGCGTTTCAAGGAATCTTTCAAGGCCAATTCCGCGCGTTCCCAAATATCGTCCGACCCGACCGCTTTTTCCGGTCTCGTCGATAAGTTCACCTCGTAATCTTTAAACCCGAACGTCCCTAACACCTCCTCCACCAGGTCTAAAATTTTCGTAATCTCGTCGGTGATTTGGTCCGGTAAACAAAACACGTGCGCGTCGTCTTGCGTGAAACCTCTGACTCTAAACAAACCGTGCATAGTCCCACTTCTTTCGTATCTATACACCGTTCCTAACTCGGCCCATCGTAAGGGCAAATCTCTGTACGAATAATACCCGTCTTTATACACGACGATATGGAACGGACAGTTCATCGGTTTTAACTGGTACGATTCCTCTTCTACTTGCATCTGTTGGTACATGTTTTCGCTATAAAAATCGCTGTGACCGCTCGTTTTCCACAACTCACTTTTCGCCACGTGCGGCGTGGAGACTAAATCGTAGCCTCTTTGTAAGTGTAAATCCTTCCAAAACGTTTCGATTTGATGGCGCATTAACGCGCCTTTCGGGTGCCAAAACACCAACCCGCCTCCAGCTTCTTCTTGTTGCAACGAAAACAATCCCATTTCTTTACCAACCGTTCGATGGTCTCTTCTCTTCGCCTCTTCTTTAAACAACTCGTACGCTTGCAATTGCGCTTGGCTTTCCCAGGCGGTCCCGTAGATTCTTTGCAACATCGGTTTCGTCTCGTCTCCTCGCCAATACGCTCCCGCCACGCTTTCTAACTTGATTCCTTTCTGCTCGATTTTCCCCGTGCTCTCCACGTGCGGCCCGGCGCACAAATCCCACCACTCGTCGCCGATGTGATAAATCGTGATCGGTTCGGTTTTAATCATGTCTAAAATCTCCAACTTGTACGGTTCGTTGATTTCTTTAATCCTTCTCGCGGCTTCTTCTCTCGACACTTCCTCTCTTCGAATCGGATAGTCTTTCCGAATGATTTTATACATTTCTTTTTGTATCGTTTTCAAGTCTTGGTCCGTGAAGCTTTGGTCTGGATAAAAGAAATCGTAGTAAAACCCGCGATCGATCCACGGTCCAATCGTGCACTGCGCTTTCGGGTAGACTTTTTGCGTCGCCATGGCTAATATGTGCGCGGTAGAGTGTCGTATTTTGAGTAAATCTTCGGATTCGTCCGACGTCAACAAAGGGACGGATTGTTCGGCGGCGTTGACTTCCTCACCGACGGCTGCGGCTGCGGCTTTGAGCTTTTTCAAGCCTTTTTGCCGATTAAAGATTAAAGAAGAAGAAGAGTTTGAAGACGATGATGCTCCGCGCGTCGTTAACGTTCGCGAAAAGAAACAACTCGTTGTTGTCGTTGTTTTTATCATCGTCGTCGTCTTTCGTGCAAACGCGCGGCGCAACGACATCGTCGTTATTAACGTCGTCTTTGTCGTCGTCGAGAAGGAATGCGAACCACGAAGAGAAATGGGTTTTTTAGAAGAAGTGAAGAGAGAACAACACTTCCTCCCACCGACGACTCTCCTTCTGCTGCTCGCGACGGCGGAAGAAGAAGAAGAAGAAACGACACGCGCAGCCGGGATGGTCGTCAAAGTTGCCATATGAACTACTGTCTCTCTCTCTCTCTCTCTTTCTTTTGGAGTCTAGTATTAAATGAAGAGAAAATTTGGATAAAGTCTTGCTCTTAATTCTCTCTTATTACGACGCGTCTGCTCTTTCTCTTTTTCTCTCTCTCTCTTCTCTCTTCTTTGCTCTTCTTCTTCAAATTTTTTTCCTCTCTGTTTCTTCTCTCATCATATGAAATTCTCTCGTGCTCCAAAAGCAGAAAAAAAGAAGAGAAAGAAAAATTCAATCTCGTTTCGTCGTCTCATCAAGTCAGTTTTTTTTTCGTCCTCTTCCTCTCTCGCTTCTCTCATCGCTTCTCAGCTCCATTAACAACACACACAAAACGCACACTTTAGGAAGAAGAAGAAGACAGAAGAGAGAGAATCGGTTTTACAGAAAAAAAACAGAAGAGATCGAAACACTCTCTCGTTTTTCTCTCTCCTCGTTCTTCTTCGTCGTTGTCTCTCTCGGGTATAGTATATATATTATTATTATTATTAGAAAGAGAGTTTGAGAGAGAATTACTTAAACACACATTCTCGATTTGAATTATGATGATGATGATGATTGCTTCTTCATCTTCTTCTTTAACGACGACGACGACGACGGCGTGGAGAAGAGGAAAAGGAGGACAAAAAGGAGGAGTCACGAGGAGTACTTCGAATAGGAGTAGCAAAAGTACTACTAATCGCACGAGGGGATTCTCCTCCTCCGTTCTGAACAGAAGGAGGAGGTGCGACACTATTGCCACTGCTGCTTCCACCACCAACAACGACAACAACGATACCGCTGCGACTGCTGCTGCGACTGGGAACGATCGATACGAAGAGAAGACCGGACCGGGAACGTTGAACAATACCAACGACAGTCAAAGACGAAGCAGACGGTTCGGCGCGTCTTCTTCATCGAAGAGCGCGAGCGATACTAATAATATTAAAGGAAGCGTGACGACGAAAAGTACGAGAGAATTAGCGTCTACGTTAGCAAACAGAGACAAAAACGTCGTGTTGCTGGTGGAAACGACGAATTGCCGGTATTGCGAGCAAGTGGAACCAACGTTTGCGGCGATGGCGGCGATGTTTGCCGGCGACGAATCCATCGAAGTGCAAAGAGTAGTGTGTAAAACACCGGAACAAAAAGCATTCGCGGGGAAGTATTTTCGCGCGAGAAGTTTTCCAACCATTTGCACGTTACCGAGAGGGAGTGGGCCGTTGTTTCGCCACGCGAGTTCGGACCGGTCGATTGGAGCTATTTTGGAGTTCACGAGAGAAACGACCGGCGCGGTTCCAAACGCCGGCAGGAGTGAACGATACGCGGACGATTTGACGAGAAGAAACGATTGGTTGAGGCAGATACAACAAGGTGGGTTGGAATCGACGACGTCTATGGCGGGGAGCTACGAATCGAGCATGTTTGGCGATCGAAGAGGGAGTGGTAATGGTATTAGTAGTAATAATAATAATAATAAAAGTAGTAATAGTGGTGGCAGACGGACTCCTTCGGGTAACAACAATTACGGAAGTTACGGCGCGGAGTACGCGACGAGGGCGAATTATCTTCGTCAGCAACAGCAACAACAGAATCAGCAAAGAGTACCGTTGTCGTCGAGATTCGCGGAGACGAATTACGATCGATGGAACGGCGGCGCACCTCCTTCTCAGCAATACAGAAGCTATTACGGCGATCAAGAGTTTTCGCGAGCGGAGGAGGAACAGTATTTCGGTCAACCAGCTTTAGACCCGAAAGATGACGCCGCGTTTGAAAATCAGTTTCAGTCCCGACGTAATTATAACTACGGAGACGACTTTCTCGATAACGGAGGAGGAGTAGGAGGACCAGGAAGTTATTACTACGACAGCCCTGCGTTTCAATACAACAACAAAGTTCACATCACGGATGTCTTTTCGCAAGCATCGAGAGACTCGGTTGAAAACGTCAAACGGGTGCACAGAAAAGTCACTCAAGTCGTCGCGGAATTACCAGCTACGGCTGCGCGAATCGCCCAAACGGACATCGTACCCGCGTTTGCGTTAGGCTTAGTCCTCTCTGCGATACTTTCCTCCTTCGGTAACTTGATTCAAAGCATTCGGAGAGACCGATTTAGAAGGTACCAAAAAATGCAGCGTTCGGGACAACGAACGCTCACGGAACGCGAAGAAGCGTTGGTGGAAATCGAACGCGAGTTTTCCGAGATGGCTTTAGCCGAGTGGAAATCGGCTACGAGAGAAGAGATGATGGAAATCCCGAAGCAGTTTTGGATTCTGTGCAATGCCTACGCCGCCATTGTGTTTCGCATTTGGGAAGTGCGAATCAACGAAGCCATTTTGTCGTGCGGCAACGCTCTGAAAGCAAAGCTCGGATTGCGAAGAGAAGATCAGTATTACGACGACGAAGAGGAAAACGAGAGTTTATATTACGGCGGCGGCATCGATGGAGAAGGGGAAGACGAAGACGACGACGCGGATTTTTATAACTACGGAGACGAAAACGATGCATCGTCCCAATACGCCGTCGTCAACCGCGACGGCGAGATTATGGGATACCAGGGCCCGGATTACGACACGAGCGTGCCGCCTCAAGGTAGCGGGAGTTACGACGACGAGAACTTTTATTAGAAGACAAAAGCATTCAAGCGCATTCGCATGCAAAACTATTTATTCGTTGTTATTCAATATATACTATTACTATTGACTTTTAGTGCCCTCCGCCGCCTTTGCCGCCGCTTTCGCTTTTCGCTTTTCCATGAGCTTCATCGCCTGCAAAGCGAACGCGGAGACTGCTTTCGGTTGCGGCACTTGCGAGTGCGGCGCTGCTTTTTCTACTCTACCTACGTCTATCGAAACTGTACCTGCGTTTTCTTTGCCTCTGCTTCCTTCTTTCTCTTCTTCCTCTTCTTCTTCCTCTTGAAAGAAAATCTCCACCAAACTCTTCCTCTTCAAGACCAAGTGTTGCTCCGTCGCGCTCGCGTTCAACACCGCGACGTCTTTGACGATCATCCCTACCCTCGTCTTTCTCTTCTTTGCATCGTTCTTATGATTGAGGAGCATCTGAAGCGTCTCTCCGTCGCACGTCGCCGTCATCGTATCTCCGTTTTCGTCCGATACGAGTAAACTTCCATCGAAAACTTTTAACGAAGAAGAAGACGATGATGATGATGCACGCGTTTGATTTTGATCTCCTCCTTTACCTCCACCACCACCACCAAAGACGCGCATCCCACTCTTCCTCTTTATCTTCTTCGCCTTTTCGACGATAAATCTTCCTTTGCTCAATCGACCGCTTCGCCATCCGCCGTTTTTTAACCACTGGATGGTTTGGTACTGTTTTTGCTCGAAAAGCGAATCGTCGTCGTCCTTATTCTTCTTATTCTTCGATGCGGGATCGTACTCGAGCAATTTCTTCCACAACGCGCGCTTCGCTCTGTTCTTACTCGCAGTACTCGCTTCATTCTTCGGAAGTCGACGATGGTCTATTTCTTTTTTGTCTTCTTCTCCTTCTTCTCCTTCTTCATCTCCCCGTCGTTGGTGTTGTTCGTTTTGAATAATGTTTTTCAAGTTTTTATCGTCGCGTTGCTCCTGCTCTCGAAGCGCGGCGGCGCGACGCGCGTGCAACTCTCCCGCTGGACCCGGGATGCGCATGTGTGTGTGTGTGTCTCGCTCTTTCTCGCGCTCTTTCGCTCGTATTAAATGACGTATTATTCGTTCGTCCAACAAAGAAGGCGAAGGAAGGAAAAGTGTAAAGTGTTTTGGTTTCTGTTGAATTTCTACTCTTGTTGTTTGTTTCAAAGAAGTGCTTCTTCGCTGCTCTAAACGCTTTCTACGATGGTGACAAATGTTTTTCTTTCTTGTTTTTACTGCTACTCCTTAATTTCGTTTTCACTTTCCTCTTCGTCGTCGTCGTCTCTTCCTCCTCAGGATTTCCCTCGTCGTCGTTCTTTTCCTCTCCGTCTTCGATGCCCCAGGATTGGGCGTTTTGGGAGGTGGCGTTGCTGATCAACTCGATGGATTCTATGCTATTTTTTACGTTGGTTTGAGGACCGAGGACGGCGACGCTTCCGGGGACAACCGCGGTCGTTGCGGTTGTCGTCTCGTCGGTATCATCGGTGTCGTCGTCGTTGAGATTGTCTTCTTCTCCTCCTCTTTCTCCTTCACCTTCTTTCTCCGCTTTCGAAGAGGACGAAGAAGAGGAGTTGACGCTCCCGTCGCTCTCTTCCTCTTTCTCTTGTATTTCGGCGACGACGTCGATCAAACTCCCGCCGTTTTCTTTCACCTTCTTTTCCGCTTCGTGCACGTGCTTGACGTCGCGAACGGTTTCCAAAAGCGTCTTCGGGGTGATGTTTTCCACAATTGTCGTCGTCTTTGCCTCGGCCTCCTCGGTCGACGATTGTTCCTCTCGTTCTTGTTTTCCCGCTTTCATCTTTTTACTATTTTTCCTACTCGCGCTCTTTCTCGAGCGGCTCTCGCGTCCTTTTTCAGAAGAAGAAGAAGAAGGAGAAGAAGAATCGCTGCTTTTCGCGTCGTTCGTCTCAATCGCGGCACCACTCGCCGGCGTCTCTCTCTCCCCGTCGCTTTCGCTCATCTTCTCCAACATCTCTTTCTCCCGCATCATCTTCTCTTTTTTCTTCTCTATGTACTCATCAATCACCATCTTACTCTCCTTCACGTCGCTAAAACTTTCCGCCACGACGTGCACGTTTTTGTTCGGGTGCACGTCCCGCCTACCAACCATCCCGGTTCTCGACGGTCGGTACGCCGACGCGATCCCGACGCACGTCGCCAACGTGCACATCATCATCATAAACGCAACGATGAAGAGGTTCCTCACGTATACTTTCGAGCTGTTATGGGAGACGCCGTTATTTCTTCTGTATTTCGCTTCTTCCTCTTCTTCATCTTCGTCGAAATCGTCGTAATCTTCGTAATCTTCTTCTTCTTCGGTGTCGTCGTAATAATAGTCTCCTTCGTCTTCCTCCTTGTCTCGCTTTAAGACTGCTTCGTTCTCAGGAATCGTCTGGAAGGAAAACGCTCCTCTTTGTCCTCTTCTTCTTCTTCTTCTTCCGTTGTTATTAGTATTCTTCTTCTTCTCGGTTCGAGAGATGTCGCTGTTTCGAGAGGCTGATGATGCTGAAGATGATGTTAAAAGTAAGCTCTGCTCTTCGTCTTGCTTTTGGGAAGTGCTCGAGGCGAATCCCGAGTAAAGTGGATGCGCGGACTTTCCTTCCCGAAGAAATCTCGGCATTTTTAGTATTATTCGTGATGAACAACAGGTGCACTGATGTTGTTCAGCGGTGGTGCATGTTCACGACGCGTCTCTCTCTTTTTAAAGCCGTTCTCTTTTCCGCGAAGATGCGCAAAGCTCGAGAGAGAGAGAAAGAGTTGGGAGTTGGGAGAGAGCGGGAGAATTTTGTCGTCGTTGTTTTGTTTTGTGTGGAATGCCGCGGGAGGGAGGAAAGAGGCAAAAAAGACTTCAAAGTCTTTCTTGGAAATGAAGAAAAAGAACGAATTTTTTTTTTTCTTTTTTTCAATTTTTTTTCTCGAGACACGAATACAAAACACACAACGGGCCTGATTAAAAAGGAAAAGGAGAGAGAACAGAATACTACTACGTAAGAACACCGTTTATATACTACTTACTGTAGATGATTTTGTCACTGTTTAAACTTTACCCAAATCTGGTGCGAGGTGGCGTCGGTCTCGCCGATTGACTCTGAGTCACACTGAAAATCCGTGATCGGATCAACACCGGTGCCGCGATAAGCACCAATATGCCAACCATAGGAAGGGGGACAATGACCACACGTCCCTCCGTTCCACATTGGGAAGTATATTCCGAAGTCATTTCTGGAAGTTGCCGTGTTGTGTAATCTAGTCGTAGTCGCGGGGAGACGCGTCGTGTGCCCTTCGAGTAGTGTATATCCAGTGGATAGATCGGGTCCCGCTGAAGTGCACGAATTAGAGCATCCCGGATTATACACGCCATCTACCATAGCACTCCTAATCTTGTCGTTCTCAGTGCGAAAGTTCATGATCCGTTCATGATTTGTCGTGTTGCAAAAAAATTTCACAGACTCGATGTCGTCGATAGATTTATTTATCATATCAGCAACAATGTGCGCGTTTGAGGATACTGGTGATGTTGGTGCCACGCCCGTGCTATATCCAACAGCAACGACTTCGGCATTAGCGGCGTGGTTATACGCTAACAAAAGCGCGTATCCGTTACAAACGTATATCGATTTACCACCAATTGTCTCGTACGTACCTAATCCATCTACTGTGGCACAATTCAAATCAGTGACTATCGTGACAGAATCAGTGACTTGCGTCACTATTTCTTGACAGCTCGACGTCGTGGTGTTCCAGATTTGTGTCGCATTTTGTATGCACGTATTCTCACAACTCTCACCGTGATAAACATGCGTTGAATTCTGCACGCACTCGCAAATCCAACTCGTTCCGTTGAAAAACAAACCCGTTCCACTGGGACGCATGCACTTCGGTGGCGTCAAACTTTGGAGCTGGGAGACGACGCTCGTCG
>Ga0209631_10001283_pt1 | contig 32277 bp, 12 predicted proteins | sample COG_08_FD_184752 | JGI IMG/M metagenome (GOLD analysis project Ga0209631, IMG submission 184752) | Pelagic Microbial community sample from North Sea - COGITO 998_met_08 (SPAdes) (version 2) | ecosystem: Environmental > Aquatic > Marine > Neritic zone/Coastal water | place: Helgoland, sampling... | reverse complement strand
GCGTTGACGTCGTATGATCCCCGTACCCCGGTCCCGAACGTCGCCTTGGGAGCCTCGGGCGCGGTGCTCAGCAGCTTCTCGGCGCCGATCGCCGCGGGGCCGGGGGACTCCATCCCGAGAAACACCTTCGCTTGCTCTTTCCCCAAAAAAACTTTATTAGCGCCGTCCCTGCTGCTGGTTCCAAAGCCGTACTTGGGCATGGTCCTGTTCTCCGACCGCGGCTGTGCACCCACGCTGTCCGTGACTCTGTACTGCCCCGCGCCCGGGAGCTTCCGCGCGCGTTCCATGTCTACGTCTTTCCCCCGTCCGCCTCTTGGAATTGTAAACCCGGGCTCTGTTTGGTTCCTGCTCTCACACTGTTTGCCCACGCCGGACAGCACCTTGTACGCGGCGGGCCCTGGGCTCTCCATGCCGAAGAATACCTTGGCCTGCTCCTTGCCGATGAACACCTTCTCGGCGTGATCGCGCGTGGAGGTGCCAAAGCCGAACGATCCTTCCGTGACCGCTTTCGATTGGGTCTGTTTGCCGATGGCTTTCGGGAGCGGGTATGTGCCCGGTCCTGGGACTTGCGGGTTACGCTTGGCGCGGCCCGCGGAGGGTTGGAGGAACCTATCCGCGGATCCGAACCCGACGTTCGCGGGCGAGCGTTTCTTGGCGTCCACCTGTTTGCCGAAGGAGGATTTGTTCTCGTACACCGCGCCCGGTCCGAGCTTGCCGAAGTCCACCTTGGAGTGCTCCTTGCTGACGTAGACCTTGGCGGAGGCGTTCCTGTCCGCGGCGCCGAAGCCAAAGGCGGGCGCGTTGGACTTCCTGGAGTCCGCCTGCGGTCCGATCGCCGCGTTCCTCATCGTTACCCGAGTGACCTGGGTGTCGACTCACGCCCGAATCGGCAATCGATGTGAAAATTCCCCGGTGGATTCGACGGCGAACGCGCTCGAATGCCGGGCGGTGGACGGTGACGTATCGGCTCCGCGATGCGTTCACTCGGTCGACTGTGCGGTCGCGCGTGACCACCAGACACCGCCGCTCGGTGCTCGTCGTCTGTGAGGTCTTCGGCCGCGTCTCGGGGGCGTTTACCCTGAAGATGCTAAAAATGGCGTTCAGGTTACATTTGCGATTGTGGGTCCCCAAACGCAAAATTTGCATCAAAGGAGCGGGGATCACGGCCGCTCGCCGCCACAGCGCGCCGCGTCGACGTCGTCCGTCCATCGACCTTCGACCTTCCCGACGTTCGGTCTCGCGCCAATCCAGCTGCGCTTGAACCGCCCGTCGCATCCCACGCGAGATCACCCACCCGCGCCGGCGATCCACCACCGCCGACGATCGAGCCGCCCTCTTAGGGTATAAAGGCGGCGAAGAAAAGGAAGACGCGCGCCGAGCGTAGGAGGAGACACGGGACATAAGATACGGTCACGATGTCCGAGAAGAAGACCAAGCTCTTCCGCATCCGCAAGACGGTGTGCAAGATGCTCAACGCGCGCGGCTACCTCGTCGCGCAGGCTGAGCTCGATCGAGACAAGGATTCATTCACCGAGGAGTTTGGCGAAGATCCCAGGCGCGACGCGCTCACGCTCCAGTTCGACCTGCGCGAGGACCCCACGCAGCACATCTTCGTCTTCTTCCCGGACGAGGAGAAGGTCGGGGTGAAGACCATCAAGGAGTACGCCAAGCGCATGAAGGACGAGCAGGTGAACCGCGCCATCATCGTGGTCCAGCAGTCCCTCACCCCGTTCGCCCGGCAGTCGCTGCTGGAGTGCCAGGCGCAGAAGTTTTACATCGAGCAGTTCCAGGAGGCTGAGCTGCTCGTGAACATCACCGACCACGTGCTGGTCCCCGAGCACATCTTACTGTCCGACGAGCAGAAGCGGGTGTTGCTGGACCGGTACAAGGTGAAGGAGACGCAGCTGCCGAGAATTCAGATGCACGACCCGGTGGCCCGGTATTTCGGCATGCGGCGGGGGCAGGTTGTTCGGATCATCCGTCCTTCGGAGACTGCGGGGAGGTACGTCACCTACCGCCTGTGCGTCTAAGGGCGGACGAAGGAAGGGTGGTGGTGTTTTTGAAAGGGTGTCTTCATAGAGTCAATAGCTAGCGGTCAGTAAACAAAGTTCGGAACTTTCCTCTTGGTGTTTGCCCATCTGCCTGCCATGAGAACGCCAGCCTGTCGAGCGTATCTTTCATAGCACGCAGCACACGCAGGCGCTGCCCTCATGGTGGCCGCGATGCTACCCGCGGGGGCCGTGGCGCGAGTGCGGGCGCGAGCACGTGCCTCGTTCGCCGCCCGAGCGATCCCGGGACCCACACGATCCTTCCCCGTGGCCCCACCGGCGAGGCACCGCATCTCTCCGACGACGACGATGCCATCTCGCGCGATGAAGGAGAGCAGGGAGTGCTGAGTCGAGGAGGCGAAGAAGTACAACGAGGCGCAGAGGGCCAAGTACGAGAAGTCCGCGTTCGGTGGCGTGGACATCTGGTTCATCCTCGGCCTCGCGGTCTTCGCCGTGCCCTTCGGGGGACTCGCCGTCGGGTTGGCGACCGGTGTCATCCACACCGGGTAGAAAAGAAGATGACAATTGCTTGAGTGCGCACATGACTCGCCGGCGTGAAAGTCCCTTGGAAAGGGACGCGCCCGCGCGACGATACACACGCGCACCCACCACGAACGCGAAAACGCGGGGACACCCTCTCAACATAGACGTAGCGTGTAAACTGTTTAGCAACATGTCCCAATGTCTAGACTACAGTCGCTCAAAAATCGTCAAAGCCCCGCACCCCGACGCCGATGGCGATCCTCAACCTCCTCGCCATCTCCTTCGACCCGCCCTCCACGCCAACCCCGAACGCCCCTTCCACCAGCCTCGGCAGCCTGAGCACGTTGAAGCACGCGTGCGCCATGGGCAACGCGCCGTCCTCGTCCCGGCTCGGCGCCGCCAACTCCCCGAGCGTAAACGGCACCGCGTCGCCAAGGTACCCCACCAAATTCCTGAACCCGCCAGCCGGCGGGGACGTCAACCCGGTCGCGAACTGCAACACCTTGATGCGCTCATCCACAGTAAACTCGTCCATCGCGCACCAGAAGCACTCGGTGGAGAACGCAAAGGCGAGTGTAGCCTCTTGGTACGCCGCGTGTTTTCGCCAATCGTCCAAGTCGATCGAAGCGGCGCCGGCGATGAGTGAACTGACGTCGCCGCCGTTCAAGATGCCGCGCATGCGTGCCCGTAGCTGCGGCGGGACGACCGCGCCGAACCCGGCGGCGAACGCGCTGGTCTGGTCGCGGACCGCGCCGAGGACCCTGTGATGCACCAGCGCACGTAGGAACACGGAGGAGTCCGCGTCGGTCACCGCTTCTAGAGCCTCTTTATTTTCATCTTTGTTGTCATCCGTGTCATCCGCGTCGACGTGCCCGGGACCTTCTCCGCCGTCGTCGGATGCCCACTCGCGTGGGTGACGCAGCCTGAGGACCTTACCGGGGCGGAACACGCCGGTGGGGTCCGCGGTGTCGGACCACGTCAGGTCCAGTCCGGCAACCCCGTGTGTCTGAACGTACTCCACCTGGTTGCGATACAGCGTGGGATCGACGGATTTTAAATCTTCCAGACGCATCTCGTGACCGAGCAGCCTGGAACAGAACGCGCTCGTCAACCGCAGCGGTAACGTCTCGCCGTGGTACAACGCGACCGCCGCGAGACGACCGAGGGACGCGAAGTACTCCAAGTGCGTCGATGTCACCTCACCGGACATGCCGTTGGGGTGTAAAGTGACGCCGCCGTCGTTTGAGGAAAACAAAAGGTTCGACCTGTCGCACGCCGACGCCGCGACGATGGACATCCACTCCCTACGCACCGCGGCACCCGCGCCCCGCTCGCCTTTGAACTTGACAAGCACACCGCCGCGCGGGGGCATGAGGAACGTGCCGGGCTGGGTAGACGACGGCGCGTCGGTGCCCGCGTTGGACACGCAGCAGTGGTGGCAGAGGTCCTCCAGGGGAAACTCTCGTTCGCACGTTAAAGTCACGCCGGTGAGACCGGGCACGGGGACCCCGGCGTTGACCTGCCCGAGCTCCCAGCGTAGCATCTCTAAAAGCCACTGCCGCTTCACGTTCAGGTCCAGGTCCCGGAGCACCGCGCCGATCGCGTGGTCCCGCGCGCGCCTCGTTCGGCGCTTGGCGAGCTCGGGGGAATCGCAATCGGAGGTTGCGTCGAATGGCTCGTCCTCGACCCGGGCGTACCCAGTCTCCACCCACCGCTTCAAGTTGGCGCCGTCGCCGCCGAGGACGTCCACGGCGGCGCACCGCGCGTTCGCCGCGGATGCCTTGAGCATGTCGCGGACTTGGTCGCGAAGTGGGTGGTTCGGCATCGAATCGAACGCGCGGTCCACGGCGTCCGTCTGAGCGCCCAGGAAAGAGTCGTCGGCGCTCGCGGCGCGAATACCGACTCGTACCGAGGAGTTCTCCGACATTTCCGTGAGGGGAACTAAGGTGACGTCACCGGGGGACTCCCCAACCTCGCGTGGGTACACCGCGGGATCCTCGCCGTCGAGACGCAGCGGTCTCGCGAGTTCGCCCATGGAATACGCGGCCAACATGGCGCGATCCGCGTCGCGGCCCGTGAGCATCGTGGCGAGCCCGTCGACCAACTCGGCGCTGACGCCGTCGACGACGGACCCGAGGATCATGCGCCTCCCTTCGACGTCGCCCGCGATGTTAGCGACGACGAGCGTGGCGTTGAGCCGGCAGTCGGGCGCGGGGCCGTCGTCGGGGTGGCGGCCCTCCTCTGGGGCTGATGTCTCGGGCGGCTCGACGTTCAGAGCGTCGGAGCCGGTCGCGTCGTCGGAATTGGAATTCGTTTCGCGGTTCGGGTCCTCCTTGCCAGCCTTCGCGGACGTCTGTACTCGCCCCGTGCTGTTGAGCACGTGCGCGAGGTTACTCTCCAACGATGCGTGCGACGACACCGACTCGTCCGCGCATCCGATCTTGGCGATGCGGTGCCCGAGCGCGGCGGCGGCGATGAGAGCGCGCCTTGCGACGTTGTCCTCTTCCCTGTTTGGATCCCGCCCTCGGCCCCATGACTGCGGCGGCTCGCCCATGAGGCAGTTGATGCAGTAGAGGGTGTTGAAGACAACCTCCCGGTGCTCGTCGCGGAGCAGCGCGATGAGGCTGGCGACGAGCCGGACGGTGGAGAACTCCCGCCCCGGTCGTCTCAGGTACATACCGACGAGCGTGTCCGCCTCGGAGGTTGACACAGAGTCGGATTCGAGACACCGCGGCAACGCCTGGGGCTGATCCGATTCGATATCGAGCAGCCTCCACCGCCAAGCCTTCTCCTGGCTCAGCGTGGCGATCGCGATGACCACCTCGCTGAGCACCTGCCCGTGCGCGCCGTCGCCGCGCCTGCGTCTATCGACGGCGTCGCCCTCGAAGCACACGGCGATCCCGGCGGGATCCGGCAGCATGCCAGAGAGGGCCGCCATCAACCGCTCGGCGCGCTCGTGCTTCAAGAGCAGCTGCATGCCGTGCCGCGAGCGCGCGATGCCGCACAAAGCGCGCACCGCGAACGCCGCGGTCTGCCCGAGATCGGCGCGGAGGCACGGGAGGAGGTAACCGACGACGCCGGGGGCGTGAGCGAGCAACGCCCTGCGACCGGCGTCGGATCCCGTGAGCCTCGCGATTAAACCGACAGCCTCCACACCCCCGGGCGCGCTCCGGAAGCCTCCCTCGTGCCCTTCGTCGATGTCAAGGACGTCACCGTCCGGCCCCTCCGATCCATCTTTCCTTCGCGGGAGGGCATCCGCGAGGAGCGCCACGACTCTGGACACCAGAACCGCGACGCCGTCCCGCCGAGTCTCCCCAGTCTCCAAAGCGCTCAGCAGCTTATCCATGCACGGATCCCACGAGATGATCCCGAACACCGCGGCGGCGGCGATGTGCGCGCAGTCCGGGGTCAACGCGAACTGCTCAGATGCGTGTTCGATCGACGATGCCGCCGCGTCTCCATCGACGGAGGCGCCGCCCTCGGACGCGACGCTTTCGGGCCCGCCGTCGCCGATGATCTCTTCGCGTTCTCGGCGTTCCTCGGAAAAATCGTAATCGTCCCCGACGCTCTCCACCAAACTCGGCGGACCGGACGCCACGGAGCTCGGCCGTTCGGGGAATACAAACACCGCGGGCTGGTTAGTACCCTCGTGGTGGGTACCCACGCCGTTCAGGGTGAAACCGCCGCTGTGTTCGTGCTCGGTCAGGTTGACGTCCGCGAGAGTCGCGTACCGCCCGGAGTGAGATTCGTCGTCCCAGGGTTTAGACTCCTCATCCTCGGGGATGCCCTCCAGGCCGTCCCGCAAGCTGTTGCCGTGAACGGAACCTCCGCGAGTCTCCTTGTTCACCGGGTCGAGCTCACCGCCGTGTAGGCCGGTGACCGTTCCATTGGTTCCCGTTCCCCCCGCGCCGGACGAGGGCGTAGACTTTGAAGTTCTTTCCTCGTGGAGCCGCCGGCGCTCGGCGTCGACCGCGTCGTTCGCCCCGGTGACCGCCATGATGTCCAGGAGCACCGTGATGAGGTCACGTCTGTGCGCGATGATGTGCTTGGCCCAGCGCATGCCCTTGTCGGGGTCGAATCTGGAGTTCGCGGGGTCGGCCATCTCGGCCAACACGATGAGAGCGTTGCGGCCGAGCTCTCCGATCATCTCGCGGGTGGCTGACGGATTCGGGTCCTTATGGCCCGCGCTCGAGTGCGTGGATCCGGCGCTGAGCCTCAGCGCTCGAACGACTCCGCTCTGCGTCGAGGACGGGTCGTCGGACGGCGGTGCCATGTCGTTGAGCCAAGGTTTCGCGTCGTTCACGGGAACCGGTCGGAGCAGCGTGAGGAAGGACGGGAGGAGCTCGTCGGTGCTCTCCAACAGCAGGTGCCACGCGCTGCCCTCCTCCGCGTTCTCAGCCTCCTTGGCGACGGAGTAGAGGGTGTGCACGAGCAGCGCGTTGCGGGCGCAGAGGTTCGCGACCGTCGTCGGGGGCTTCTTCCGCCGCCTCCGTTTCTTCCTTCGCTTCGACTTGGTCTTCCGAGAAGGCTCCTTCGTCTCATTCGTAGCCGCGTCGTCGCCCGGGATCCAAAATCCATCGCCCGTCACTTCCCCCTTCTCCTTCTCCTTCTCCTTCTCCTTCTCGTTCTCCTCCGGCGGCTGCTTCACCACCCCTCCGTTGGCCCGCGCCTCCTCCATCTGCCGCGCGGTCCCCGCGATGTGCCGGATCAGCTTCGGTATCACCGCGGGCGCGAACGGGATTAAAAGTTCACGAGCGTCCTCGTGCGCCGCGAGAGTCTCCACCGCCTCCACCGCGACGCCCACGTCCTCGGTGTCGGGCTTGGACAGCGCCGCGAATATGTCGTCCAGTAACGGGACAGTCGCGAGTATACCCTCGGGGTCGACGCCGCCGGGTAACGGGCCCTTGGGAAGCGCCCCGCGGTTAGCCGGCCACGCGGCGGCGGCGACGGCGCTCGGGTCTAGCCGGAAGGGTTCGGGTTCGTCCTCCTCGTCGGAGTGCGTGGATTCGTCGGAGTCCGCGACGGTGGTGGTCTCCGGCGCGTCATTCTCGCGCCTCGCCGCCGCCTCGACCGCGTTGGCCTCTGCCCACTCTCTCCGGAGAGGGATCCTCTTTCCGTAGTCCGCCCGCGCTCTCCGTTGGGGTCCGGAGATTTCGACCAGGTCGCGGGGCGAGACCCATCGCCTGCGGCCGGTGTCGGGATCCACGTCCTCGAAGTCCACGTCGATCGCGTCCAACGCGCTCGGATCGTACGGATCGAGGATAGATGCATCCCCACCGCCGTCGTCTTCGTCCCACCGTCGCTGCACGCGCGCGAGCGAAGCCAGCGCGGCGGCGGCGGTGGTTCGCAGTAAGAGGCGATTGGCGGGGTTGGCGAGTGGATCGTTGGGATGCGTCGCGTCGGCGTCGGAGTCCGAGTCGTCCGAGTCGTCGATGGGTGCCGAGGAGAGTGCCGACACAGCTGTGGTGGACGAGTCGAAGGTTCCTTTCGAGCTCTTCGCGGCGTCGGTCTCGACGACGTCACCCGCGGACTCGTCTCCCTGGCCGGCGGCCGCCTTTTCCCGATTCTTTCGCGCCAGTCTCTTAGCCTCCCGCCGCCGTTCCTTGGCCTTCTCCTTGGGCGTCTTTTCCTTCCACGTGTCCCTTCGTGGCCGCTTGTTCCGCTTCGTCTCCCGTTCTTTCCTGCGCGTCTCCTTCCGCTGACGCCTCGCCGCCCGTTCGGGTGGATCCGGCGGCGGGAGGCATTGCACCGGCGGCATCTCGTCCACGGACATGATCGGCCACTTGTCGCACACCGCGTTCTCCAGCCCCCGCAGAAGGTACCCCGCCGACGGCGACGTGAGCAGCGTGTCGCCCAGCGCGTGCACGGGATCTCCGGTCTCCTCGTCGCACTTCGCGGCGCGGGTGCTGAGATTCACGACGCACGAGAACGTGGCCCAGGCGCACGAGCATTGCGACGCGGACGCGCGGGTCACCGCTCGGATGACGTCGTGTAGGCGCGGATGGCCGTCGATGACGTGGAAGAGCACGGGGTGGGTGCAGAGCGCGTTGAGGATGCCGACGGCGGCGCCGAGCGCGCCGTCGCACTCGCCTTCCTTGGGAATGACGGTACGCCACGTGTCCCAGCCGCCGCCCGGTTTCTGAGAATTAATCTCAACGTCATCCGACCCGGATGGAGGAATTTCTTCGGGTTTGTTCTCTTCGGGGATCCAAAAGCCGTCAACCTCCGTCCCGCCCTCGTCGTCTTTCCCATCCTTCTTCTTCTCAACACAGGCCCCGTCCTCGTCCTCGTCCTTGTCCTTCTTTTGGACCGTCTTCGCGGGCTGCCCGAGCACCTCGATGACCACGGCGAGCTGCGTGACCAGATCCCCGAGCTGATCCCCTCGTAACTGCGGCCACAACGCCTCCGTCTTCCCTCCTTCGCCTGCCCTACCGTATTTCCTCTGCGCCTCGATCACGCCGAGATCCTCGAACATCGCGCGTAGCACGTGCAGCGCCTGGGTGCACGCGAGTGAACCACCGCCGGCGCCGAGCCTGTCACCCGCGACGCCCACCGGCCAAGGCAGGTGCGTTCGAAGCGCCGCGATGACGCCGTTGACGGAGACGCGCTCCGCCTGCGCCGTCGTCGAATCATGAGGTCGCAGGTTCGAATCCGACGCGACGCGTTCTTGTTCTTCATCAGGGACGTCGAGGTCGCCCTTGTGTGGGGGGCAGGATTCGTAGCCGCGCTCGCGGGTCCACGTCCATAGCGGGTCCTTCGTCTCATTCGGCTCCTCCTTAGTCTCCTCCTTTGTCTCCTCGGACCCGTCCATATCGTCATCGTCCATCTCGACGAGCGTGCGCATCAGCGTCTCGCGCTCCGCCGTCGTCGCGTCCGGCCGGATCCACAGCAGCCTGTGCATCACGCCCACCGCGTCCAGGCTCGCGTCGCCGTGCCTCGAGGGTAAGATCCTGGAGCACGTTCGGAACACCCGCGGGAAAAACAATCCGCCGTCCATGGCCAACAGTTTGGGGCGCGCGCTGTCGGGCTCCATCGCCGCGAGCACGGCGCCGACGGCGGTTCCGAGCCTCCCGCGGCACAGCGCGTCGTGGTCCTCGGGGGACACCGAGGTATCGTCGTCGTTTACATCGTCGTCGTCGTCCGAGTCCATGCGGCCATCCGCGAATTGCGTCTTACTCCACTCCTCGTACTCTGTCGGGGATGAGAGTCGAGCCCGTTCGCGTCGCTCGCGCCGGACGCTTCGCATGCCGCCCGTCGCGGCCACCTCGCGGACATCCGCGAGTCGCTCCACGTCGTCGAAGATGGCGCGGACGATGCCCTCCCACGTCGGGTGGTTGACGAGCGAGAGCGACGGGGCTTTGGCGCCGTCGTCGTCGTCGGCTGAATCGCCGGCTTCCTCTCGATCCTCGTCCTCCTCCCCATCCTCGCCGTCGTCTCGTGGTTTGAAGCGGTCCTCGTCGCGCGGTTCCTTGGAGGATGCCGCGACGGAGAGGTTGTGCACGAGGAGCGACGCCAGCTCACGCGCCGCGTCGTCGTAATAGTGCGAGGCGCACAGCTGTGGTGTCTCTCCGTCCGCCTGCCCGAGGGATGCCGACCGCGAGGCTCCGACGAGGAGGTCGTGGAGGCGCCACGCGAGGGCGTCCGCGTTGGGATGCTGCAGCATGATCCTGCAGTGCCTCTCGCGGCGGTGCGAGAGATGCACCAGCGGGGGCAGCGTATCGCGCGCGAACGCCCGCAGCGACGCGGCGTCGCACCGGACCTGTTGCGCCTGGGCGATGCCCCCACCGCCGCTCCCATCGTCGCCCCCCGTCGCACCGTCCGCGCACGGGACGGCGTCGAGGAGCTCGATCAGTTTGGATCTCGCGGCCGCCTCCTGCGTCTCGGTTTCCTCCTCGCCGCAGTCGTCGTCGTCCTCGATCAGCACGAGCTCGGCGAGCCGCGTCGTCAGCTCGTCCGCACCGGACACGGACGTCGCGTCGGCCCCGTCGGCTCCCGCATCCCCATCCCGGGAGGCGGACCGCCCTGACGACGTATCGGGCGCCAGGGACGCGGATGCGGGGTCGGGTGATCGCGACGCGGGCAGCCTGAAGGGCCTATCGAAGCGCTTGGCCACGCAACAGTACCCATCGCACGCCCCCATGACGCCGCGCCGCCCGCTAGTCGGACTCGTGCGGTGGATTCTGTTCAGAGTTCGTTGGAGTGTGGAGACAAGAAACTGAGCAGGCAGCCGAGACGTGACAGGCGAGGCGGTTCTCCCTTTAAGTAGTGCTACGGTTCAATGACGAGGACCTCCGACGCTCTAAACCCACTATCGCCGCATCTCGAACATCCGGTTAAACACCTGCTTCAGCGTCCCGCGGCTCGGCCGGCACTCAGGGTGCACCCGGGCCACGTCCGCTAGACGCCGCCGCACCCCATCCTTGCTCACCGAATGCTCACTCTCGTCGTCGTCATCGTCGATCAGCGCCGCGACGACTACGCCGACGCAGTGATCCACGCCATCCTTACACGCCACCAGCGTCGTCCCTCCCCCGCGCGTACTATTCGCACGTATGAACGCCAGGCACGCCTCGAGCCCGTCCGCGACGTCCCGCCTGGCAACCTTGGCGTATCGCATCGGCGCGTGTAAAAACGGCGCGGGGTAAATGCCCGTAGCCGTCTCTCCGTCCCCGTCGACGCTTTCCGGGTGCCGCCAACGCGCGGAGTCCGGGGGTAAAGGCGGTAGATCTTCGCCCACGTACAGCACCGCATCGACGGCGTCCCACGTCGCCTCCAGCGCCAGCGCGTGAACGCTGCCGAGCGCGAGGGAGACGCCGCCGTTGGAGACGAGTCGCCTGACGCCGCCGGCGCCGAGGGGAAGCGAACCTCTGGCCGCGGCGGCTCGTTCATTTGGGGACAGGCACCCACGCGGCGCGAGGTGCGCGCTGTCCTCCCCTTCGTCGTCGTCGTTCGTGACGCCTCGAATCGTCCCCGCGGCTTCGTTCCCCCGCGTTTTCTTGACGATTCGGTCGACAATCCTGGCGCACCCGCCGGACCCGTGGGGGCCCAAAACAGTCTCTTTGTGCGCCCAAAACACCGCCGGGGTGAGTCCCCTGGCCCAGGATTCCTCGTCGTCCCCGGCGCCCGGTATGTACGCGTACGGCACTCCGCCCTCGCCCGTCCGCCTCTCCCCGTGCCGTTGCATGGGCTCCGACGCCGTGACCAGGACGACGGGTGTGAAGTCCAGGTCCGACATGTTATCGACGCACGGCAAACTGTGCTCGTTTTCTCGCGACACCCAGACGCATCGCAGCGGCTTCGTGAGTTTGCTCGCCAACGCGTCCAGGACGTCCGTGTCGTGAAGGACCGCGTGTAGGGTTTCCTCGAAGTGCGGCATCCTGGACGCGATGCTGGCGCGCTCGTTATCGCCGACCCAGACCGGGAGGTGCGGACCGCTTCCCCACGTCGATCGATGAGATGATTCGGGGTTGATGGATTCATCATCATCGTCGACGGTGGGTGGAACGATGCCTCGGCGCCTCGCGACCGCGCGCGATATCGTCTCCGCCCACACGGGTATCGTCTTCGAGAATGAGTCCGGGAACCGTTTGGTGCTGGACCTCGTCGCGTCCACGACGACGCACCCGCCGCGTGTCGCCGCCGCCTCGGCGACATGCACGTTGAGCCTCGTCGCGCTGAAGCTCCAGTTGTTGCAGTGGCCGTCCGTGCTCTTGAAGTAGCACGTCCCCACCGCGTCATCGTCGTCGTCGTTGTTCGAGTCACCGCCCGAGGCTGCTTGGCGTGATACGTGGTCATCGTTCCTGTCGTTGGGATCCACGTACCACAGCCCGCATCGCAGGTTGGCGAACACCGGTAACGTGGGGTACCTGCGACGCACGTCACGCACGAACGCGGCATCGGCGACGATGGACGCGAGGCAGTTGTACGGTCCGTGGTCGTCCTTCTTCAACTGCCGGACCACCTTGTAGATGGACTGAGGGCCGATATCTGCCAGCTCGGGGTCGTCGTCCCACCCCCGCATGTCGGCGCCCGTCCTCCTCCGTCTCGCGGGCGCCCCCGCCACTGACTGACTCAGCTGACAGCACTCGGCACCTCCGATGATCTTTCGCCAAAAGCGTCCGCGCGTTGATCACTCCCGCGCCCGGCTTTCGACCCGACGAGAAGGCATGACCGCGCCGGAGGGACCCGCAGGGGAGGACGAGTGGGTGCACGTCCCCGCGTGAGTCTCCATTCCCCGCGCGCGTGACAACCTCCGACCGCCTCGACCCAGATCTGAAGTGAAGTGTTCCGACCTCGATCTGACAACCATCCCTCACCCTTGACTTGTACAGGAACCCCGATGAGCAGCCCCAGGATCGACGGGATCGTCCGCCGCTCCCCGTGCTGGAGGAAACGACTGCGATGGCATTGATCAAGCGCTTCTTCTCCGTCCAGGAGCGACGCGCGGCGTCCTACAACCGCTTCCACGAAGGGTTCGACCGCCACCTCTCCGGATCCATGGGAGCGGGCGACTACGGCAGGCTCTGCGGCGAGATCACGAGCGAGATGGGCGCGCTGTCGCTCGAGGCGCTCGCGGTCGAGGAGGCGCTCAACGCCGCATCGCTGGAGTCCCTGGCGGCGTGCATCAGGGTGGTGCAGCTCGGGGAGAAGGCCAAGCTGCGCATGACGTGCACGCTGCAGGTGCTGAAAAAGACGCACTCCGAGCGTAAATGGACCTGGCAGCGGACGCCGGAGGAGGTCGAGGAGGCGGAGGCGGCGGCGGCGGCGATGGCGGCGTCGGCGCACGCGAACGAAGCCGCCATCAAGGAGGAAAACACGAGACGAACGCCCGGCGGGCTCAACCCGGGATGGGCGAATGGCAACTTCGTCGCCGAGTGTAACGACCCGCTTCATCGCACGGCTGACGGGTTCAGGTGCGGATGCGGCGGTTCAGGTGCGAGTGACACGAACGCTGTACCCGAGCCCACGGAGGAGGAGTACAACGGGGCGTGTGCCGAGGCGACGCGGGCGTTGGAGGATGCCGTGGTTGGCATCAACGAGGCGTTGCAGGAGATTCGGGAGATACAAGCCGACATGTGAGAATCGTGAACGGATGTGTTTTCAGAGAAAGAATCGCTTTGGAGGATCAATAATTACAAGTTCCTCTAAGAGTCCCCACGCGCTGGAAGCAATGCATACGTTCTAGTGAACTAAAGGCTCGGTCGATTGCCCCGGCGGTCCCGTCGCCCGCGCGCCGGCGGACGGGGGCGCCCCGCGGCTCAAGAATCGAACAATTTACTTCATCTCAGCCTTGGCACCGCCCTCCTCCAGGGTCTTCATCGCCTCCTCGCACTCACCCTTGGTCTTACCCTCGAGGATGGTGAAGGGGAGGTTGGTGACGGCATCCTTCGCCTCCTTGAGGCCGAGGGAGGTGAGACCGCGGACAACCTTGATGATCGCGATGCGCTTGGAGGCGTCGACGTCGGTGATGACGAGGTCGAACTCGGTCTTCTCCGCAGCCTCCTCGGCGCCGCCGCCGCCGGGGCCGGCGGCCATGACCATACCGCCCGCGGGGGCGGAGGCATCGACGCCGAAGGTCTCCTCGATCTGCTTGACGAGCTCGGAGGCCTCGAGGAGCTGTGGAATCGGGAGAGGAAGGAGGCGATTGTCAGTACGCGCGGGTCGAATGTGAATTCAGGGTTGAGGGTTTCAGGGTTTCCGGGCTCTGAGATGCCAGGAACCGGGTGAGGTCCGGGCCGGAATCCGCCGCGGTCGGCGGCTGCACGATGGGAACATGACACGACGGGCGTCGCCCGTCATGCACGCGTGCTCTCGCGTATCTTCCGACCGAACGACAAACTCCGGGAAGGTCGCGGCGGCCGTCACGACGCGCGGTGTCGCGCGACATCGGCCGCCTAAAACCTAAAACCCGGACCTTTTTATCCTGTGAAACTCCGCGTTGGTGGGACGGTGACGGGTGCGTGGACTCACAGTGAGGGTCTTCATCTTCTCGATGATGTCATCGGTGGACGCGGACATGGCGACGACACCCTTGCGGACGGCCTTGGGGCGCACGAAGGACGCCTTCATGGCCTTGGAGGGAGCACCGAAGGCAACCTGCGTTATCGGGAAATTCGTGGTCAGCGACGTGGTTTTTGAGACGATGATGGGAGCGGATGTGCGACGCACGGGGGCGCGGCGGGGCTCGATCGACGCGAATACGCCGCGAAACGATGCGAACATCGTTCAAAAGACAACGACGGATCGTCCCCGAGCGCTCGAACGCGTCGGAACCGGTCGCATCGCGCCTCCCGCGGCTCATCCGCGTCGCCCTCGCTCGCCGCCGAAAGGGAAGAGTCGCAAAAAGCCGGTGCGGTGGCCCAACACTCGGCGATTGGCGCGGCGCGCGCGGTCGCGAGGCGCACCTTGTTGGAAGCCTTGACGGGCGCCTTCGCGGAGACGCGAAGGGTCATCATGGAGGTGGTCATGGCGGCCATTTTTCTGTTTGTCTGTTGTGTATCCGACGCAACGAATGGGGCGTCGGGCGCTCGGGCTCGCTTTTTAAGCGGGTGACGTAGCTTTTGTGGATGAGGTTGGGGCGAAAATGTTAAAGCTCGAGATCCAAAAGAAATGGTGCGGGCATTTGGTCAGAGCGAATCTGCACCATGCCAAAACATGAACGTAATCGATGCACGAGTTCAAACACCAAATACATTTGTCTATTTTGGTACCCATCATAACTTATCTACTATAGGCGTCCACCTAATTGCGGGAAACGTGATGGAGCTCTACGAACAAACAGACTGAAAACGGCGGTTCGAGAGCGCAAAATTGGCAATCACGTCGCAGACTTCCGGGCGTCTGTTACGCGCCAATCGGAGCCGCGCGTGAAACGGGGCTGGAGCGACGTCGACGTCGCTTCCTACGCTCGGAGCGCGCGTATCGGTTGGACACCACGATGTCGGCGGGTCACGTGGACGAGCGCCAGCCGCTCATCGGGCGCGTCGAAGAGTCCGGCGCGCACCGGGCGCCTCAGCTCGGTGAGGACGCGGGACGTGCCAAGATGGGCGGTGGCGCGTGGGGAGTTTGCACGCGCGTGACCGTGTGCGCCGTCGCCGCGATGGGACTCATCGGCGCGGCGTACCGGGGGCTCAATCACCACCATCCCGCGACCGCGGTCCTCCTCGGGCTCGGCGACGTCCCGACGGTGGACGCAGGCCTCCTCGGACGCGCCGATGAGGCGATGCACCGTGCCGACGAGAGACGAGAGACCGCGCGGCTCGCGCGCGTGGACGCCCGCCGCGCCGAGCGCCGCGCCGGCAAGAAGGAAAGCGCGAATCACGACGAATCATCCAACGCGCATCATGTTGAACCCAAGTGTCGCCTTCTCTTCTACTACCACGTCCCAAAGACGGGCGGCGGCAGCATCGTCCGGTACTTTCACGAGTCAAACGACGTCGACGTCATTCGATACGAGAGCACCAAGTACATCACACCGGCGATGGGCGAGATTTATACCTGGAACTCCGCCTCCCACGACGACCACTGGGACCGGTACGTGGTACCCCAAGCGATGAAGCCCGGGAACCACCTCGTGGTGGAGCACTGGGGACGGCCCGGGATGGTAGAGATGGGTGCACGAGTCGCCGATCTGAGACAAAAAGCGGAGAACGCCGGGTGCGAGGTGATGACGAGCACGACGCTGCGTGACCCGATCGATCGTGACGTGAGCGACGACGTGTTCAGGCGGATGCACGGCGGGAAAGACGCGGGCATCGACTACCTCGGCGACGAGCAGACGCGATTTTTGTTGCTAAACTCTGAGCGAGCGCGGGACGGAGTGGCGCCGCGGGACCTCTACGGCGATCACAGGGCACGCGTGGAGGCTGAGGGCGCGCTGCGAGCCGCGACGCGGATCCTGCGCGATGACTTCGACCTCGTCGCCACCATCGACGACCTGGAGGCGCAGAAGGACGCCTTTGTGGACTTTTTCAAGCTCGAGCGAAGGACGAAGGATGTTAAAAAATCGGCAGAGACTTCCGCCGAGAAGTCGGAGCCGCTGGGACGCGAGCACGCGATCGACTACGCGAAGGAAGGCATCGACGCGGCGCGCATGAAGGAGCTGAGGGCCAAGTTCGAACGGAGCAACGACCTGGACAAGCAGCTCTACCGGATCGCGGCTGAGATGTCCGCGAGCGACGAGAGACTCGACAGACACCGAGCGTGAACTTATTATTATTATTATTGGCGCGACTCTCGCCCCCCCTATTACCAATCTTGTAATGAAGTATTACCGTGTACACCTACGATGACTAGACTACTCTACGTTGTTCGTTCGCGGCCATTGGATCGTCGCGAGCCTCGTCCCCAACGCGACGTACGGTTCCTCGCGCGCCGCTTTCGTCATCACCGCTCGGCCGCTGCTCGACGGTAAGACCCAAACCTCCGTCGCTCGCGGACACAACGGCCATCCCGGCGGCAGCGACGTCGGCGGCTGCTTCCCAGCCTCCACCTTGGACGGGACCCTGTCGAAGAGCTGCGCGTACTGCCGCTTGCCCGCGAACGCGACGACGGCCGGCCCGTGCCTCGACGCCAGCTGCACAGCTGTGTCCGCGTTGTCCCCCGCTGAGTCTGTGTCCCCGGCGTCGCGGGCGCATCGATCGATGTGCCCCCGCAATCGCGCGTAGAGGTCCACGCGCCACTCCTTCATCGTCGCCCTCGGGTAGGCGTTCGCGTCGTTCCCCGGGACGGTCCCGGCGTCCGTGAACCCGATGCCGAGGTCGCCCGGGAGCCTCGGGCAGTCCTCCGCGGTCCATTCTTTCGGGACGAGTGCGCCCTTGACCAACAATTTCCAAAAGTTATTGGATGGGTTGGAGTAGGACCAGCCGGACCCCCAGCTGTGATCCGATGGGTTGTGCCCGATGACGAGGAGCTTCAGGGGAACCTCGGGCACGTGCGTGCAATGCACGCGCGATGACTCGCACGCCTCGCACGCCGGGGCGTACCTCTCACGCCACCTCGCGGGCGCGGGAGCGATGAAGGGGTGACGGCGAGCGGAGGGCGAGGCTTCCGCGTCGTCGTCGGTTGGCTTGGCCCGAGCCCTCGGCTTGAGGGGAGGGGTCAGCGGCGAGCCCTCGCGCTTCCGCGATACGGACGCCGCGGCGACGGCCCTGCCCCCGGTGAACCTGAACTTCTCGAACGTCGACAGCATGACGCCCTCGCTCGCGCCTCGTTGTGTCGAACGTCTGATCGATTTCCGAGCATCGGTTCGCTCAGATCTCGTCGTCTCGGCCACAGTGAAGGGAGCTTTGGAGCGGGAGCACGATGGGGGTCGTCGCCGCGCGGGGCACCGCGAGACGGGCGTCATCTGCGCCTCGCCTACCCATCGCGATCATCTTCGCGATCACCCTCCACGCGTGGACCTACCTGCCCGCGGTGACCGCGTTCGACGGCCAGGTTCAGATCGACACGAGCCCGCGGGACGACTCGGAGTACGTCTCCGTGGACATGGCGGTCCCCGACGCCGTCGCATCCAAGCCGGACACCTACGCGTACACCTTCGCCGCGATGCCCACCGACGGCCACCACCACATCGCGTGGTTCGAGCCCAAAGCCGTCGCGCCCAAGGTGCACCACATGCTCCTCTTCGGGTGCGCCGGCGGGGTCTCACCGAACCTCCACACGCGCTCGGGCGGCATGTTCTCCCCGGGCGGAGGCGAACCCCGCGGATCGGTGTGCGCGGACAGCCCGGCGGAACCCTTCATCTTCGGCTGGGGTAAAAACGCGCCGCCGCTGAACCTCCCAGACCGCGTCGGCTTCGAGGTGGGCGGCGAACACGGCTTTAAACATCTCGTCCTCGAGGTTCACTACCTCGACCCGCAACCGACGGATGCCAACGAAACATCAGGGCTCGCCGTGCACCTCCGCAAAGGCCGGCCCAACCGCGCGATGTCCGTCGTGGCGTTCGCGCAAGGGTTCACACTCCCGCCAGGACAGGCGCGGGTCCCAGTGAGAAACGCTTGTACGTACACGATGGCCCGGCCGTTGTCGGCCTTTGCGTTCAGAGTGCACACGCACGCGCTGGGCGTCGAAGTCTACGCCGAACGGCTCGCCGCCGGCGCGTGGCCCAAGGATGACGAGGACGGCACGGACGGTACGCCTGCTGCCGCGACAACAAATGCCGATGACCCGTTCCCCGCGGTGCGTCTCATGGCCCGGGACCCGCAGCTCCCGCAGCTGTTTGAAAGGATCGACGATCGTAAAATAACGATCCATCCGGGGGATGTCATTCGCGTGACGTGTGTCTTTGACACACGCAATCGAACGCAGGTCACGCGCGCGGGGTGGAGCCACGGCGACGAGATGTGCAACCTGTACATGATGGCACACGCGGAGGAACCCGCGTATCTGTCCTGCAACGGCGCGCGGGGGAACGGGCGCACGCGGATGGAGATTCAGCATTCGCCGGATTCGAGCCAAGCGTCGGCTCAACCCCCGGATGACCCATCCACGATGACCGCCCACCTCGTGGACGCGCCTGCTGGTGCCTGGCCAAAGTCGCTTGGTCAGATCGCGGGGATTGTCGCGGAACCGGACGGGCGGCACGCGTGGGCGTTTCACCGCGGCAAACGAATCTGGGACGGCGACAGCTTCGACCCCGCCACGAACGTTGTCAAAGATTTGGAGTCGCCCATCGCGGAGAACACGATCGCGCGGATCGAGCTCGCGACTGGTAAGATTGTCAAATCATTCGGCGCCAACGAGCACTACATGCCGCACGCCATCACGCTCGGTCCCAACGGAGATGTGTGGGTCACCGACTGCGGATTGCACCAGGTGATTCGATACAACGCCACCGACGGGTCGAGAGTGGCGGAGTTTGGCAAAAAGTTGACTCCGGGTAAGGGTTCAGACGGCTTTTGTAAACCGACGCAGGTGGCTGTCGCGGAGGATAACTCGTTCTGGGTCAGCGACGGGTACTGTAACGAACGGGTCGCGCGGTTCGACTCGAGCGGTACGTACGTAGGCGAATTCACCGGGCCGAAGGGACACGAGAACGAGAAGGAGAAGGAGAACGAGAACGAGTCGACTTCAACCCCTGCTCTTTCGGGGTTCAAGGTACCGCACGCGATTGAACTGGACGCCCGGGATTCCACCCTGTACGTCGCGGACCGCGAACACGCACGCATCACGACGCACCAACTGGACGGTACACACGTGCGCACGTACGACCTATCACCGCACGGTTTAGTGTACGGTTTATCGGTGTTGAGGAGCGAGGAACGCGGAGTTTCGGGATTGTACGCGTTGTGTTGGAAGAGAGACGCCGGCGAGGTTAACATGGTGTGGATACCCACCGAGGCTGGCAGGGCATCCTGGAGCAGCACCCACCACTTGACGGGGAAGCAGGTGTCGTGGCGCCTGTCCTCGATGACGACGCCGCACGCCATCACCACGTTCGGGGGCGCTGCGGGTGGAACCGACGCGTGGGGCCGCGGAGTCAACGTCCTCGTCTCCGAGACGCGGCCTACACTCGGCGACGTCAACTTACAGCGGCTGTGGATCGGCGTCGACGAGGTGGATGAGAAGGACAAGGACAAGGAGAAGTTGAAGTTGCAGGTTGTGCCGCCGCGGGGGTGGGTGGAGGGGGGCAGGACGTACGTGGAGGAGGAGGCGCTGCCCGGGAGTGAAAAGGCCGTCGCGCCGACCATGGAGGCGACAAAGGGTCAGATGGAGACGGAGACGGAGACGGAGACGACCGCAAACGTGGACGATAAAGCCACCGAGGATACCGACGACGGCGACGACGGCGACGATGGCGATGATGATGTCGAGGAGGAGGAGGAGGAGGAGGAGACCGTCATCGCGCCGCAGCACGGCGGCGGGGGCGGCGGCCTCCTCCCCGGCGGCGGCGTCGCGAAAGCCGGAGCCGGCGTCTCGAAGCACGAGGCGATTCGCACCGGCGGCGCGAGACCGGTGGAGGTTGGCGACTCGAACGCGGCGCACTCGCCGCTGCCGCTGGCGTTTGGGGTGATGATAGCCGCCGGGGCGACGCTGTTTGTGTTTTGCCTCTTCAAGTTGCCGAGGTCGTTTTTGGAGCTGAGGCAGGCGCTCGCGGGGCGGGTGCAGGGGAAACAGGGTACGATGGGAGGACGGTACCGACGACTGCACGACGAGGTTTAGGGAAGACGAGGTTTAGCGGATTCATCGACGCCTCTTCGCCATCTTCACTCTCGCCCTTTCATGAGAGTCTAAATTGCAAAAAGTGCAGCACCCTCACTAAAAATAACATCATTCCGCGTGCACACGCCGATCCCGGAGTGGTGACGAGAAGATGTCCGCTCTCGCGATCGCGTCCGCGCCGGTGCCTCGCGTCGTATCTGGTAGACACGCCGCGTCCACCGGCCGCCGAGCCACGCGCCCGGACGCCCCGCATCCCGCCCCTGGGTCTCGGGCCCTCGGAAGCAGGCGGCGGCGGAATGCAAAGAGAATTGTCGCGGCGGTCGATCCGGACGACGTCGAGCGTCCGGGTTCGGATCGCGACGACTACGCGGATTGGAAGGCTGCGAAGGACGACACCTCCGAGGCGTTCAAGCGCGCCGCCGCGCAGGCGGGGCGCAAGGAAGACTTCGTCGTGGGCGCGACCCCACTCGACGAGAAGATGCTCTCGCGCGTCATGCTCCAGCTGCTCAACAACCACGCCCGCGGGATCCCCGCCGCGCCGTTCCTCGACAAGATCAAGGACGACATGTGCCTCGACGGGTACAAGTCCGTGCTCGTGGGCATCGGCCGCACGCGGCAGTGGGCGCTCGCCAGGGAGATCGTCGATTGGGTACGGCGGCAAGGATTGGAGCAGGGGAAAACGGGCGCGCAGGTGCTCACGTCCAACTGGTTCGTCGCGCTCATCCGACGCCGAGTAGACGACGCGGAGTGGGAGGCTGCTGTCGAGGTCTTCGAGTACATGCGGGACTTCGACGGCGTCCCGTCCGGGGAGTGCATCGAGATGTTCGCGCAGGTGACTGACCACGAGTCTCGCATGAACGCGATGACGGTGGAGAGATGTCGGCGAGTCGGGGAATGGCTGGCGGGTTCAGACGCGGGCAAGGCGCTGTGGCACCTGAGCTTTGGGGCGCCGGGAATGGCGACGCCCGAGGCGGCGCCCGCGCGAAGCGTGAGGATCGCGATGCCGACGGAGGAGTTCGACATCGACGGGGACATCGACAAGCTACGCGAGCAGTTCAAGGACTACCTCGAGTGATGTGTACAACCGATGAATCAAAAAGCTAACATTATTTCCAAACCAACCAGCTCTCCACCCGATCACGCGTACGTCTCCACCTGCTTGAAGACCTCGTCGACAACCTCCGCGAGCGTGGGGTGCGCGTGGACCGCGAACTTGAGGTCGGAGGCCTTCATGCCCTGGTTCACGGCGTTGGAAGCCTCGTGGATGAGGTCCGCGGCGTGGAGGCCCATGATCCACATCCCGAGAATCTCCTGAGTGTCCGAGCGGTAGATGAGCTTGGCCATGCCGTCAGCCTCCTTCTCCGCCAACGCCTTGGAGTTCGCCTTGAACGAGGTCTTCTTCACGGTAACCTCGAAACCCTCCTCCTCGCCCTTCGCGCGCGCCTGCTCCTCGGTCATGCCCACGAAGGAAACCTCGGGATGCGTGAAGCACGCGGCGGGGACGGAGTTGTGGTTGAGAACCTTGTCGCGGCCCTGCATGCACTCAATCGCGGCGATACCCTGCGCGGACGCCGCGTGCGCGAGCATCATCTTGCCGTTCGCGTCGCCGATGCACCACACGCCCTCGATCACCTCGCCGTCCTTGTCGAGCGCCTGCATGCGCTCGTTGACCGGGACGAAGCCCCTTTGGGTCTCCACGTCGATGGATTCCAGCCCGAGCCCGTCGGTGAAGGGCGCGCGGCCGGTGGCGACGAGGCACGCGTCCACCTCCATGACGTCGACAACCTCGCGGGTCTTGAAGTCGGAGAGCTCGATCGTCACGGGCTTCTCGCCGATGATACCGGGCGTCACCTTGGTCGCCAGGACGTTGGTGACGTAATCGATGTTGCGGGGGTTGATCAGGATGCGCTCCGCTTGCTTGGCAATCTCGCCGTCAAAGCCCGGCATGATCTTGGGCATAGCCTCGATGAAGGTGACGTCGGAGCCGAGGGCGGTGTACACGTCGGAGAATTCGAGGCCGATGTAGCCGGAGCCGATGATGGCGACCCAGTCGGGGATGGTCTCGAGCTTCAGCGCGTCGTCCGAGGTGAAGACGGTTTTTCCGTCGATCTCAATCCCCGGGGGCACGAACGGGACGGACCCGGTGGCGATGATGATGTTCTGCGCGGTGCACTTCTTGTTGCCGTAGGAGACGGTGTGGTTGTCCCTGAAGGTGGCGTTACCGAGGAGGATGTCGACGCCCATGGCCTTCATGGAGTTGGTCAGGTTGCCGCGGATGGTCGTCGCGAGGTTCGTCGCGTGAGCGGCGATGCCTTCGCGCTGGAACTGGACGTCGTTGACCTCGATGCCGAGCATCTTGAGGTGGTCGGCGTCGCGCATCTCGCGGACGCGGCCGGAGGCGGCGAGGAGCGCCTTGGAGGGGACGCATCCGCGGTTCACGCATGTGCCGCCGATGACGCCGCCCTCGATGATGGCAGTCTTGAGGCCGCACTCCACGGCGTGGAGCGCGGCGCCGTGGCCGCCGACGCCCGCGCCGATGATGACGAGGTCGTAGTCGTAATCGTGCGCGGAGACCTTCACGGTCATCGCGCGGTCGTTCGCCTTGGGGGCGACGCGCGAGCGACTGTTGGATGACACGGAGAGGAGGGGCGGTTGGTCAGTCGTGTGGGGTCAGTCGGGGGAATCCGCGGGAGACGAAGGTTTATCCAGTCGGAAGCCGAAAAGTTCGCGCCCGCCCGGGGGCGCATCGCGGGGCACGCGACCGGTTTTGGCGGTTCATCGACGCGACGCCGATGCGGGATGAGCCCCACGATGAATCGCGCGCCTGAGTTTACTCGGTGCGCGACTTGCGAATCGATGTGCGAACCGGATGCGGGCGCGGGGGTGAGCGTCGGAATCAATCGCTCAGTCACTCACCGCGCGACGACACGCTGCCCGCGGACGTTCTTGCGGAAACCGGCGCGGGAGACCGGGGCGGCGCGGGCCATGGGGGCGGCCATGGTGCAAGACATGGTGGACATCCTGCCTCGATCGAAAGCGGTTGCGATGGGGAAGAAGACCCACTCGCGAGTGCTACTATGGCGCGTCTCCGGGGCGCGGAGATCGACACCGGCGCGAAAGATTCAGAGGTCCTGCAGCATCCGCTTTTCGCTATCGGCTCGTCGCTGATTGGCCGAGACATTTATCCGAATAACTCGTAAACGACGGTCTAGATGTCCCGTATAAATCCAGCAGACCGTTTGCTTGAATTCAAACTCGTCAAACAGGCGAGAAATTCTGTTCTCGGTTGAGCCGTTTGTGCAGCCCCGGGGGCGGGCAGATACACGCGCGCGCGCCTCCACACGCACGCGACGATCTGAAAGCATGTCCCCCTCCCGATCCCAGGAGGAGCGCTGGCTGTCCAAGGCGCGCGGACGCGCCGGCGATAGCCAGGTCCCCGACGCGGCGCCGGGCTCCGTGATGTCCAGCAGATCCGTCCGGTCCGCTGACCCTCAGGAGTCCTTCCAGTACGCGGCGGGCATGATGCCCAACGACGCGCGAGGGTTCACCCCGCCGAACGACTACGACCGAGCGCCGCGGAACTCCAACGCGCGGTACTCCGCCCAGCCCGCCGAGAGCGAGGTGCGTTCACTCACGCGCGATCCCGTCGTCCCGGAGGCGCCGCGTCAGCGCCAGTCGCTCGAAAATAGCCGTGGAATCCTTCAAATCTTTCGCCCGCAGCCAGACCCTTTCCCGCATCCCCGATCGCGTTTAAAACCATCCCGCAATCTCACCCCCACACCCATCGTATCCCCCGTCACCAAACGCAGCGTTCCGACGACATGGCGCGCGACATGATCGAGAAGTTCGGCAACCCCGTCCCCATCGATGAGCCCGTGCGCAAGTCATTCAACCGCATGAGACCCGCCACCGTGCCGTCCACGCACGCGCCCATCGTCTGGGACACCCCTTACGACACGGACGCGTCCGGGAATGACGGCACCGCCAACAGGTTCTTCTCCAAGGGCAACGAACGGCTGTACGAGGCGTACTCCCAGCTCCACAACATGGCGCAGGAGTTTGACAAGCCCTTCGACTCGCCCGCCATCTTGGTGGTCGGCCACCAGACGGATGGCAAGTCCGCGCTCGTCGAGGCGCTCATGGGCTTCCAGTTCAACCACGTCGGCGGCGGGACCAAGACCCGACGGCCCATCGCCATCAACATGAAGTACAACGCCACCGCGGTGGAGCCCAGGTGCTACCTGCTGAAGGATGACTCCTACGGCCGAGAGGAGGAGATGACCCTCCCCGACCTCCAGAGGTACATCGAGGCTGAGAACCAACGCCTGGAGAACGACAACGGCTTCTGGGCCAAGGACATCGTCGTCAAGATCGAGTACAAGTACTGCCCCAACCTCACGATCATAGACACCCCGGGTTTGATCGCCGCGGCGCCCGGGCGCAAGCACTCGTCGACGCAGCACGCCTCCCGCCAAGTCGAAACCCTGGTTCGCAACAAGATGGCCAACAAGGACTACATCATCCTCTGCCTCGAGGACAACAGCGACTGGAGCAACGCCACCACCCGACGCGTGGTGCTCGACTGCGATCCGGAGCTCAGGCGCACGGTCGTCGTGTCCACCAAGTTTGACACGCGCATCCCCCAGTTTTCCAGAGCTGGCGACGTCGAGATGTTCATGAAGCCCCCGGCTAAGCTCCTGGAGCAGACGCTCCTGGGCGGCGGACCTTTCTTCACGTCGGTTCCCTCCGGCCGCGTCGGCGGCTCCCGCGACTGCCTCTTCCGCAGCAACGATCACTACCGCGAGGCTGTGGTGCAGCAGGAGAAGCGCGACTCCGCGGAGCTCGAGCGCCGTTGCGATCGCCGACTGCACTCATCCGAGCGCAGCCGAGTCGGCGTCTCCCAGCTCAGGCACTTCCTCGAGCGCCTCCTCCAGCAGAGGTACCTCGAGAACGTCCCGACGATCGTCCCGGTGCTCGAACGCGAGCACAGGGCGGCTAGTGTCAAGCTCCGCGAAACCGACCTCGAGCTCAAGAACCTCGACACCGACAAGCTCAAGGAGAAGGGCAGGGCGTTCTACCAGCACTTCCTCGAGAAGATCCCCGAGCTCCTTCGCGGTACCATGGCGGCGCCCCCGAGGGTCTTTGGCGAGACCCTCGCGCACGAGCACATCCGCGGCGGCGCCTTTGTTTCACAAGACGGCCGCCCCGTCGATATCGCCTACCTCGAAGTCCCCAACGGGGAGATGCGCCTGTTCGGTGGCGCGCAGTACCACCGCGCGCTCGAGGAGTTCCGCGCCATCGTCGGCGCGGTGCAGTGCCCCGTCGTGTCCCGCGAGGACATCATCAACTCGTGCGGCGTCGATGAAGTGCACGACGGCGTCAACTACACCCGAACCGCGTGCGTCATCGCCGTCGCCAGGGCCAAGGATACCTTCGAGCCGTACGTCCACCAGCTGGGCTTCAGGCTCGCGCACATCGCCAGGCGGCTGCTGCCGGTGGCGATGTACCTCCTCCAGAAGGAGGGCCGCATCCTGACCGGCCACGAGGCGTTCCTCAAGCGCATCGGCAGCTGCTTTGCCAAGTTCGTCGACCAGAAGGTCAAGGCGTGCCAGGACAAGTGCCGCGAGGACCTCGCGTCCACCACACAGTTCGTCACCTGGTCCCTCCACTCCGGTAACAAGTCCGGGCTCAAGTCCGTGCTCGCCGGACGCGAGCAGGAGCGCGAGGAGCAGCGCGATCGCGACCGGGAGATGCACCCCCGCGACTACGACCGCCGCGACGAGCGCGATCATTTCGATGACGCCTACGAGCCCCGCGAATCCTCCCGCCGCGAGCGCGAGTCTTCCCGCCGCGACGATCGCGATCGCCGCGGCCGCGGCGGCGCGAGGGACCCGCTGGACATGAACGAGGACTTCATCGACTACGTGGATGAGCGCGAGGACCGCGGCGGACGCGGGCGCAAGGATAAGCGCAGGGACGAGAAGAAGGAGTCCTCCCACCACTCCAGGGAGGTTGCCAAGCACAAGGACGACAAGGTTGTCGCGGGCCCCGTCGTGGACGTCGGCTCCAGGGACATGATCTCGCTCATGGACAACACCTTGTGGAACAGGAACATGAAGGACGTCACCCTGGACGTGGTTGACATGCTCGTGAGGCAGATTTACGCGGGTATCCGATCGTACGTGGTTCAATCCGTTGAGCTCAAGTTCAACTGCTTCTTCCTGATGCCCCTGATGAACGAGTTTGCCGGATTCTTAAGGCAGGAGATGGAGACTGCGTTCGAGATGAACCTGGACCAGGTGTTCGACGTCAGGATGGTCCGCATGGCGCTGGAGGAGAGGCAACGGAAGCTCGAGAGCGAGCTCGAGCAGATGGAGCACATTCAGGAGAAATTCGCCGCGATTCACAACCAGCTCGAGCTGCAGGCGCAGGGTTCCCCGGCCACCGCGGCGGCGCAGGCTGCCGCCAGCGGCCCGGGTTCCTTCCAGACCATCGCCGAGCGGGAGATTGAGGCGTCACGCGCGGCGTTGCGGGCGAGCGCGGAGATGGCGGAGGAGGTGAGGCGCGCCGGCAAGCAGTTCAACAGCGCGTCCAAGTCCTTCGGCTCCCCGACCCGGTCCTCCCGCGTGCCCCTCGGCAGCATGAGCAACTCCACGGACCTCCACGGCCGCGTCTAATCAGATTATCTAACGCAGAATGGAGAGAAGCCGAAGCGTACGCGCCGGCGAGCGCGGTGGAGGCTGAGATGTACCACTTTTACTACCCTTGACCTATCAATCAACACCATCACCCTTATTTAAAAGAAGCGTGGGACTTTCGACGGCGCGACTAGACACTAACACTTGTACATACGACGCATCGATCAAGACATGGCACACAATGATTGAATTCGTTTACTTAATATTACACTCGACGGTCATCGTCTGATGACCGTCGTTTGTTCAGTCCTTCTTCTTGATCTGTTTGTTCTTGCTCGCGGTGAAGAACGAGTCTTTCGGTTTCTCCCGAATGGCACCCGCGGATAACACCCCCAGCGGATCGAGAGAGTCACCCGAGAGCAAGTCCCGCGTCTGATTCGACGGCGGCGGATTAATCGCCGGCGCCGAGGCAGGCACGCCGAGCCCGCCCAGCCCTCCGAGCGGGTCCATCCTCGCGAACGGGTTGACGTCCTTCCGCTGTTGCCCTCCTCCCGGCTGGGTCCGCGGCGGGCCTCCTCCCCGAGGGTTCGGAGCCGGAGCCGCGGGTTTGGGGTTAGGGTTTACAAGGTTACCGACGGACCCACCACCGACCGTGGAGGCACCGAACGGATCGCCCTGGTTATGCGTCGGGCGCTCATCCTCCTCGAGCCACGCCTCGTACACTTGTCTGTGGTCCACGGCGTGCCTCGGCGGCGGATCCGGGTCCGGTCCGCCGGTGAGAAAATCGACGGCGCCGGTGAGAAGGTCGTTGCCGCTCGCGGCGTTGGCGTTGGCGGCGTTGAGTGAAGCCTGCGCGCGACGCGTGGCTTCCTCCTCGCGCTCGCGTTGTTCCCGCGCGACGGATTCGAACATCGCGGCTCGGCCGCGCAGACCGGCTGAAGTGTTTTTGGAGTCGTCGGCGTTGAAAGAAGAACCCGGCTTAGCCGGGCTTCCCCTTCTGGATGAAGTGTTCGCTCCATCGCTCCTCGACCCGGGGTCGAGGACGTCTTCTGGTAGCATCCGCGACGCGGGGACGAGCTCTAAGATGCCGTCCGCGTGCGTGGGCGCGTCGAACCCGACGGTGACGTGCGCGGTCCCCAACGAGTTGACGATCCACGCCGACGCCGGCCTTCCCCCTCCGCCGCCGTTGTCCCACACCAGCCTCGGCTGCGACTGCGGAGCGCAGGTCCAGGACGTTGGGACGCAGCGGAGGGATTCGAGCGGCGGGGGCGCGCTGCTCCCGCTGAGCACCATGCCGAGCGCGCTGAAGCCGGGGGGCGGCACCGCCGCCCATGCGTACGCCGCCGTGTGTCGCCACTCTTGGCCCCACACTTGCCGGAACCGAACCGGATGCGGAAACAGCGCGTCGATCACGTTCGGCATGTGCGTCGAGCCGGTCATGGACCACGCCTTGGCGTCGGCAATCTCCAGCGCGTTCGCCGGTTGACCCACGGCTTTCGTCGGGTCGTGGTACGCGGGAACGGCGTAGGATCCGAGGGAGATTCGATCGCGGTTCCGCGCGAATGAACTCGTCTCGATCTTCGCGTTCCAAAAGGAAGCGGCTCGGCGGCACCCGCTCCCTTCGCTCATCCACACGCGCTCGTACGCGGCGTGCTGCTTCAACGCGAGCCTGAACCCGGAGAGGATCTCGCGAGATAGCGGGACGCCGAGCGTGGCGGGATCACGGGATACCGGCGGTCGCGGGCCGTCGGACGAGGACGTCGCTTGTTGCTTCTTATGCGGCGATTTTCCAGCGAGGGATCGAGCCTCGATACGGACGCGACCGGCGCCTTGAGCTCCGTCGAAGTTGATGAGGTCCTCGTCGCCGCCCCAGCCGTCCGCGGATGCGTCCTGTGTGCCGGATGCGAGCGCACCGAGGGGATCTGCGGCGACACCGGCGTTCGCCCCGGCGAGGGCGTTGAGGCCGAAGATGTCGTCGTCCATAGCCGCGGATTGCATCTGCGACTGAGAGACGGATGCGGATAGATCCCCGTTGTCGTTGTCGTCCCTATCGTTGTCGACGTAGTCGTCGGGGCCGAAGGCGTCGGTGAACTCCTCGAAGGAGATGAACCCGTCGCCGGCCAAATCGATCTTCCCCGCGAGTTCCATCATCTGCGTCGGGGTTATGTCCATGCCGAGCCAGGTGAGACCGCCGTAGAGGCCCTCGTAGGTCAGCCTCCCGAGCTGTTCACCGTCGAACGCGCGGAAGGCGTCCAGTAAACGCATCTTATTGCGGCGGAGCGCGGCGCGGACGCGCGCGGACGTCGCACGCGACGCCAGCATCGCGAACTCGTCCGCGGTGGTCAACGCCTTGGCCAACGGCGTCGCCTGCCACGGCGTCTTGGCGCGACGGCGAACCGCCCTGACCCTTTCGAAAAACTCAGCGCGATCCGCGCAGGTATTACCCTGCAGCGACCGAAGCAGCAACGAGAGCTCGTGGTCCTCAAAGTCAACCTGTGAATCCACGAACCGGAAGCACTGCGTCGCGGTCGCCGCCTGGAACAGCTCCGCGGGTTCGTACCCGCTCGTGGCTTCGATCAGCGCGCCGCCGCCGCCGGGCGCAGCGAGCCTCAGGCCAACCTCGGTGGATGCAAACGGCACCAGCGTCCCGTCCCCCGCGCCCTCCATGCGCTCCCGCTTAGCGCCGTGCATCGCCGCACGGAGCGACTCAGCCTCCGCTAAGGACAGCGCGACGTAGTATCGGCCGTCCTGGATGCCGTACATGTTCATGTTACGGACCGCGTTCTTGAGATCTTCGAGCGTGACGCCCGCGTCGGGACCGCCGCTCGAGTTTTTGGCGATTCTTCGAGCCAAGGCGGAGAGAGCAGCCTCGTCGCCGCCCACGCAGGCGTCCGCGGAGCGAAGCACCTCGCGCAACTGCGATTCGTCCAGCCGGCCGATACCCGCGTCGTCGAAGAGTGTAAACGCGGACTGTAATCCAGCCTCTTGTTCCTTGGTGAGCTCCCGGGGCTTCCACGCGGATTTGATCCGTCGCTTGCGCTTCGTCGCCTGCGCAAATGCTTCGACGCTCTCTTGAAACGCATCCGTGACGCTCTGGAGAAACCCGGGTCCATCGCCGTTCTTGTTCTTATCGGGGGTGGATAGGAAATCTTCCAGTTCCGCGTGCGCGGGGTTAGGGACGGATCCCTCGTCGTCCTCGTCCTCCTCGCCGAAAGTGACCGTCATGTCGGGGACCCAGTCCATGACGATGATCAGGTTCTTGAGTCGCCGGTGCGAGTTGAGGGACCACCCGAGACGGAAGTAGTTCTTGGACAGGTGGAGATAGTCCGGGAACGACAGCGTCGGGGTCTGGTGCCCGATACCCATGAACAGGCTGAACTCGTTCAAGGGATGGAACCCGAGCGAGTTGCCCGAGTTGGGCTCCTCCTTGAGATCGGCGACTCGCCACCCTTTTTGAGTCTCGTCGTCCCTGGAGTACTTCAGGCGCTCGAATTCCTCATCCTCGCGCTCCTCCTGCCGCTCCTCCTCCTTCTCCTGCTCGCGCTCCTGCTCCTGCTCCTGCTCCTGCTCCTGCTCCTGGACCTGCTCGCCGTCGAGGTAGCGCTCGCGTTCGCCCGAGCCGCCGACGCCGCCGTCGAAATTGTCATTCTCGACTTCAGCCGCCGTCGTCCCCGACCCGGCGCCCCCCGCGTTGGCCAGTAAATCCGCCACGTCCACCAGCGGGCTCCGCCCCACGGTGGACGCGGACGCGCCGCGGAGCTTGGCGCGCAGCGCAGCCGTCGATTCCTCCGTCTCGGCCACCTCACGCAGAATCTTTTGCAAAGCGCGAGAAGCCTCGGGGTCGTCGATTAGAAGAGACGAATGCTCGCTCACCGCCATCGCCAGCCGCTTGGACGCGAACCCACCGGTGGGCACCGCGTTGGCGACGACGAATGACACGCGCTCCCTGAAGACATCGAGGCACTGCTGGTACCGTCCAACGCCCGCGGGACCGACGCCGGCGACGGCGATACCCGCCTTTAGTAGTCCCCGGTACGCGTGTTTGCGCCAGATGTTAGCCGCGCGTTGCTCCGCTAACAAACCCGCCTGGACGTTCTCCGACCTCATGCCGTTCACCACGAGCCACGCGAGGGCGTCGCGCAGACGTCGTCGGTCAGCCTCGCGGTGTTCGCCCGCGTTTCGCAGCTGTTGGAGCTCGGACGCTCGCGCCGCGGCGCCTCGGCCTTCACCCGCCGCCGCCGCCGCCGCGACGAGCTTGGCAACCTCGGGAACGACCAGGAGCGTGAGCCGCTGGCCCCGTCCGATCTGTCGCATGCGCCAGGCGCCTTGCGCGTAGTCGCGGAGGGTCATGTCCTTGCCGAGGGTGAGCGCGGCGGTGGCGCCGGGAGCCTGCCTGATGTCCATCCCCGTCGTGTGAACCTGATCGTAAAAGGTGAATCGTTTACTCGAGTCGAGCGCCGCCAGCCTGGCGAGCGGCACCACGTGCCAGCCCTTGCGCAGCAGCACCATCTGGCAATCGCCTTCATCGAGGAACACGCACCCTTCCGCCCATGCCAGGCCCTCGTCCAGCATGAACCTCGCCACCGCGAGGTTCGAAAGGCCGGTGACCAACGCGCCCACGTCGATGAGAGCGTGAACCGGCGGGTCCGCCGTCGCGACCGACCGCAACAGCGTACGGACATCCCAGTCCCCGCCCAAGTCCCGCGTGGACACCACGTCCACGTCCGTCAAGGTGGCGAGCACCTTGGCGTCCGTCCCGGGTTCGAACTTGGGCGCGCCCAGCTCCAGCGGGAGCAAATCAGAAGGCGTCCCGCTGAACCCCAGCCTGCGCGGGAATATCAAGTCTCCCCCCAGCTCCTGGCCGGTGGCGCTCAGCTTCATGCCTTGGTGCTTCGCCGTCTTTGGGAAGACGTAATCGTCGAGGTAGAACTCGATCACCTCGGGAA